>OGJD01000079.1_pt1 | contig 102212 bp, 80 predicted proteins | sample 1571971 | NCBI WGS metagenome assembly OGJD01 (sample SAMEA2582117, study PRJEB24529) | metagenome | biome: Human gut stool | place: China | collected 2011
TACGTGCCATAAAATTTAACCCCCAAAAATGGTCTACTTTTTGGGGGTTGGTTCAAGCTCTATGCTTTTCGAAAACGAGCAATTTTTGTCCAAAAAGTCCTAAAAAATCTCAGGGTTAACCCCGTTGACTTGAAGGTAACCTCTAAGCATAAAGTTGGTTCTACGTCGTTTTTTCATTACTGCGAAAAGAAGTTTCGCTATATCGAGGTTAACAATGACAAAAGAATTTTCGCGTCGTGCTTTTTTGCGCACTGGTTTAGTTAGTGGCGCGACTCTTGCCACTACCTCCCTTGCTCAGGCAGCAACGGGGATTTATACGCCTGGCACCTATTCGGCTAAGGCTGCTGGGATCGGTGATGTGACGGTGACAATGACTTTTGACGCCAACAAGATTACCAATGTCGTCTTAGATGTGGGTAACGAAACTCCTTCTATTGGTCAGGCTGCGGCAGAAACCTTGAAGCGCAACTTAATGATGGCACAAAGCGCAGAAATCGACGGGGTCTCTGGTGCGACAATCACGTCTCGTGCCGTGCAAAAAGCGGCTGCTAAGTGTATTGCACAAGCCCGTGGTGAAATTCCTGTGGAAGTGATCACGAAGAGTGAAGAAAAGGACGATGGTGATTGGTTGGGTAAACCGCCAGAAATCGCTGAAAAAGATATTAGCGCGACGCACGACACCGACATTCTTGTGGTGGGTTGTGGTACTGGCGGGATGTTTGCTGTTGTGGCTGCCGCTGAAGCTGGTGCGAAAGTGATCGCGATTGAACGCTTCACGACTGGCGCGGGCGCGCGTAAGCACCTTAGCGCTATTGACTCTCGCTACCAGAAAAAGGATGGCGTGAAGGTTAATAAATTCGATTTCATCACGATGGTAACGCTTTATGCAGCGGGTCACTTGCAGCAGGATTTGGTGAAACTATGGTGTGGCCAATCTGCCGAAGCGATCGATTGGATGGGTGATCGTTTAGCAGAAAAAGGCATCAATTACGCTTACCAGGCAGACGACCCTGATATTCATACGCGTTATGGCGTTTTCCCGATTGGTCACGTGTCTGTGACGAAAGATGGTCAAAATCTTAAAAATAAGATGGAGACCTATAACATCTTGCACGAATACTCCGTGAAGCATGGTGCTCGTTTTGACTACAGCATGAAGATGGTCAAACTCGAGAAGAAAAACGGTCGTGTGACGGGCTTTATTGCACAAGATGCCGATGGTAAATATGTGCGTTACAACGCCAAGAAAGGTGTGATTGTGGCAACGGGTGGCTATGCTCACAACATGAAGATGATGGAAGCTCTGCAGCCATGGAACTTGCGTATTAGTGGGCTCAATGGTGCAATGCCTGGTGCCTTGGGCGATGGGATTCGTGCTTGCCTTTGGGTAGGGGCGAAGATGGATGAAACGCACTCGGCTATGGTGTTTGACCGTTGTGCCTTGCGTCCCGATCAGGAGCCTGGTGTTGCCACGATGAAGACGGGCGATACGGGGCTCTTCTGGATGGGTTCTCAACCGTGGCTCAAAGTGAACGCAGAAGGGAAACGCTTCATGAATGAGTCGGGTACTTATGAAAATATTCTCCACGCGGATGAATATCAGAAGGGCCATTGCCACTACACAATCTTTGATGCCAACTGGGCGAAGTATGTGGGGCAATTCAAGACTTATGGCTGCGGCCGTTTGACGCCTTTTGCTAACGGCGTGCCACCGAGCCGCTCTATCGATCGTACGCAAAACAAAGACTTACCGCAGTACCTTGAAAAGGGCTATGTGGTGAAGGCCGATACGATCGAAGAGTTGGCGAAGAAGTTGGGCTTGCCAGTGGACGCTTTGAAGGCCACGGTTGCTCGTAACAACGAACTCTATAAGAAGGGTGAAGACGTTGATTACGGTAAAGAAAAACATCGTCTCTCTCCCGTGGAACAAGCCCCGTTTTATGGCGCGAAGAATGCAGGATGGTTGCTCTGCACGATGGATGGCATCCAGATCAATACGGAAATGAATGCTATCGATACGGAAGGCAATCCCATTCCTGGCCTTTACGTAGTAGGTAGCGATAGTGGTGGCTATTTTGCCAACGAATATCCGAACCTCTCCACGGGTATGGCTGCGGGTCGTTCCGCCACGTTTGGTCGTATTGCAGGGCGCACTCTTGCAAAAGCCAAGGTCTAAAAGAAACTTAAGTTCTCATTTTTGAGAAAAGCACTGAACTCTCGCTTCAATTTTCGAAGCGGGAGTTTTTTAATTCTCAATTGGAATGAGGCAACGGCCGATACGCTGTCGGATTTTTCCTTCAGCTGAAGAAAGGCGCATTTCACTCAGGATGAGAAAGTCGCCCGTTGGACGAAGGCCGAGGCGCTTAAGTTGCAAAAGCGCGGGATTTTGTCCTGTGATCATCGCACGAGAACCAAAGGCTTCGGGCAGGTTAGCAAAGTGGAAAAGAAAGACCTTTTTAAACGGGAGCTTAATCACTGCTTCATTTAGTGGTAGCTCATAGCGCTGGAGCATGCTTTCTGGCACCGCAATTCCCCAAGAAGTTTCTCCTGGTTGGCGGTTTTCGTTGAGCGGGACATGAAGCTCAATTTTGGTCACAGGAAGCCAAGAGAGCCAATCGTTCAAAATCTCATAAATATGCTTATCTGGCAGGAAGTCTGTCATATGTGAATGCGGGAGAAAGTAGTAGGGTTCAATTTCAGTAATTTCCCAGTCCACAGGTTTTTCTAAACGTTTTTGAAACCATGCCTCAAGGCGCTTGTGCTCTTCGATCACACTTTGAATACGCACGAGCTCCTTCGAGAGGACTTCAGTTTGTGCGGAGAGATTAGCCATCGCTTCTTCGGGCGAGATATCAAACTGTGCGTTCATCTCTTTCACACCCATCCCGTAGTTGCGAAGACGCAAAAATTCCATCACCAAAGCAGCTTGTTGGAAGTTGTAATAGCGATAGCCACTCTCAGAAGGTTGAACTTTGAGAAGACCGTTGCTTTCATAGTGTTTGAGATAGGTGCTGGAGACGCCAAGAAATTTAGCAAAGTCCCCAATGCGGTATTTTTTCGATTTAGGCTCGGAATCCATAGTGGCAAGGAAATGTTAAAAGTGAGTCGATCAATGTTTTTTCCATTGTAATTCGTTCACTCTCTGCGAGAAGAGATAAACGCTGCTCTTCACGTGACGGCAGAGGAAAACACTAATAAGGAGAATGCCTTTAAGCGAAAAGGCTGGTTTGAACGAAAAAAGCATCAAAGAAAATCTGTAACGGTGCTCTTCAAGCCTGTTACCGCTTCAAACACCTACTAGCGAGAGAGCCCTATAGAATGAAATTGTCAGAGAGGTCTTCTTTTGAGTTTTAAGAGTTAAAGGAAAGCAAAATGCTCACCAAACGACAGTTTCTTTTAGGCGGTACCGCCCTCGTGGCTAGTACACTCGGTGGCGCTTGGTTAACCCCTGCGATGGCCAACGAGGTGACCCTTTTAAACGACATTTTGCATGGTGTCTCGGACGCTCTTGTTCGCGAATATATTCGTGAAAATTACCGCCACGATGGCCGTTGGGATGGGCACCATTGGATTGTTGGCAAGCATCGTTATTCGCCCACGCAATATCGTATTTATTTAGAGGGGCGTTACCGTAAAGCGCATCCGCACGGTATGCCCCCAGGACAAGCAAAGAAGCTTCGCCCGAACCACAACGGGATTGACGAACGTCCTGGCAAGGGTCCCAAGTGACATAAGCACGACGATCGTGATTAATCTGTGTCAATGAATACGGGAGGCAGGTATTTTTTCCTTGTTATACCTGAGACCTCCCATTGAAAGCGAGGGCAGTGCTCATAAACACTGCCCTCGCGCTATTTTTCTGCTAGAAAATTAGGCTCGTCGATAGACGAAGCGACCGCCCGTCATCGTCGCGAGCACTTCCACAGAGCGAATTTCTTCTGCAGGGATGCTGAAGATGTCCTTCGAGAGAATCACCAAGTCAGCGTAGCACCCTGGCAACAAGCGTCCTTTCTTATCGTCTTCAAAAGAGGCGTAAGCGGAGCCCACGGTGTAAGCATCAATCGCTTGATAAATATCGAGTGCTTCTTCTGGATGGAAGCCCCCTTCAGGAGAGCCATTGAGATTCTTACGGGTCACAGCACAGTAGAGGTTATCAAAGGGGCTGATTTCTTCCACTGGGCAGTCCGTCCCAAGGGAAGTTGGCGTCCCATTTTCAACCAATGTTCTAAAGGCATAGCTCGTTGCAGCCAAGTCTTTCCCCACACGGTCTTCCACGATTTGAATGTCGTAGTGAAGGAAAATTGGCTGCACGTAGGCCAAGACTTGCTGATCCGCAAAGCGTTGGAGCAATTCTTTATCTGTGATTTGCACGTGAATAATCCCTAAGCGAAGCGGATTTTTGCCGTCTTGTGTATAGGGGAGGTACGTGTTGAGGGCCAAAATAATGGCTCCGTCCCCAATGGCATGCATAGCGACTTGGCAACCATGTTTGACAGCAAGCTCCACCATGTCGGCGACTTGATCTGGTGTCAAGGTCGCAATCCCTCGCACAGAAGGATCATCATGGTAGGGTTGGCGCATCAAAGCAGTACGTGCCCCGAGGCTGCCGTCCAAGAACATTTTGAGTGGCCCAATGCGATTCCAGGCATTACCCACGCCAGTCTTAAAGCCCGCTTTCAGGAAGCGGCGAAAACCCTCTGGCTCCATAAAGTTCACTTGATGGTAGACACGCACCAAAGAGTTTTCCTCCGCAATCTCTCCGTAAAGACGCCACATTTGCTCCCAATTACGAGGGCGCATATCCATCGTTTGGACAGAGGTCACCCCATGGGAGAGGGCATAGTTCATCGCGGTAACGAGTTGACGCTTTACATCCTCGTCAGTGGACACTGGAATGATGCCAAGCACCGTTTCGCAAGCATTTTCACGCACGATCCCGACGATGTCGCCGTTTTCATCACGGTCGTATTCACCCCCTTCTACGGGGTGACTATCGCGTGTGATGCCAGCGAGTTCAAGGGCAGGGGTGTTAGCTGCAAGAATGTGACCGCAAGCGCGCTCAAGAATGAGCGGATAGTCGGTCGTCATCGCATCCAATTCGCGACGCGTGAGAAGGCGGTGATTATCCTCCACAAAGTAGTCTTGGTTCCAACCGCGACCATGGAGCACTGTGCCAGGCGCGGGATTGCGCGTAGCAATGTAGTTGGCGACGCGCTCCGCGCACTCAGCAATGGACCTTGCGCCCAAAAGGTCGATATCGTCGAGCGTCTGACCTTTCATCGCGAGGTGCAAGTGCGAGTCGTTAAAGCCAGGAATGACGGTGCGACCTTCAAGGTCAACCACTTCAGTCTCGGGAGTTACAAGGTAAGAGAGCATGTCGGGAGTGCCCACGGCCTGGATGAGCCCATCTTCAATGACAAGGGCTTCGACAAACTGGTCACGGTTAAGATAGATGTGACCGTTGGTGAGGAAGGTGCGAGACATAAAAAAATCCTTGATACGAAAAAGAGAATACGAGTAGAAAAATGAAAAGCTGCATCTCCATCGATGCAGCCCATGAATTTCTAGAGCGGAAAACTCTTTTCTTATCAAGGATGCGATCGATAGCTCCTCCACGGCGAGCCAAGAGCTCAGAGTGGGAGTCAAAGAGATATTCTCTCAGTGACCAACTACACAAGGCTTACAAGACCTTGCGATTTCGGCGGTTTGACCTTTTGCTGGCGTCTTTGGGTGTCCCCTCAGCCGAGCGACTCATTCGCACCGCGCCTCTATCAACTTTTCTGTTCTCTTACTTTGCCATGATTTGGCAGAGAATGCAAAAGAAGGAGGCGAGAATATGCCTTTCTTTGGTAAGTCTCAACTTCACTAAGTGATATTCCCGAGAAGAACGCTAACAGAGGCTTGCGAGAAGACTTCCAAGAATTCAATTAATGGAAAAGCGCTAGAGAAGGCAAGTCTCTCTAGCGCCTTAAGGGTTTAAAGAAAAAGGAGATTAGGCCTTTTTCTGAAGGGCTTTCACGCCAGCTTCCCAGCCGCCGCGAGCCACAATCACTTCAGCAATCTGCACGGCGTTCGTAGCCGCACCCTTGCGGATCTGGTCTGCACAGCAGAAGAGCGTCAACGTACGGTCTTTCTTCTTCGGACCAGCAGAGAGGTCACGACGGATACGACCCGCATAGACTAAGTCCTGATCGCTCGTTAAGAGTGGCATCGGGTACTCTTGCTTGGCGGGATCATCAAAGAGCTTGACGCCAGGCGCCTTCGCCAAGAGAGCGCGCGCTTCATCAGGCGTAATGGGATGCTCAAATTCCACGGTGAGCGCTTCAGAGTGCGAGCGCACGATTGGCACACGCACGCAGGTGCAAGCCACGCGCAACTTCGGATTGTGCAGGATCTTGCGACCTTCGTTTTGCATCTTCATTTCTTCCGAGGTGTAACCTTCTTCGTTAAAGCCACCAATCTGCGGAATCAAGTTGTAAGCGATCGGATAGGGGAAGACAGAACGTTCACAAGCGTTAGGATCCTTGGCCTTGACTTGCTTTTCAAGTTCCGCAATGCCACCCAGCCCAGCACCACTCACAGCCTGGTAGGTCGAGGCGATCAAGCGGCGGATGGGGTTCACTTCGTTCAAAGTGGCAACTGCAACCAAACCAATAATCGTGGCGCAATTGGGGTTAGCAATCAAACGGTTCTGGAAGATGTCGTCCGGGTTGATTTCAGGAATGACGAGTGGCTTATCTTTATCCAAGCGGAAAGCGCTCGAATTGTCGATCACGACCGTGCCCTGAGCAGCGGCGTCAGGGAGGTAAACCTTTGCCACATCGTTGTCTGCAGCGCCAAAGAGGAAATCCAATCCCTTGAACGCTTCAGCAGAGGGTTTCTGAATCGTGATTTTTTGACCAGCGAAAGTCACCTTCTTCCCAGCAGAGCGTTCGCTCCCGAAGAGGCGAAGTTCTTTGACTGGGAACTTACGTTCTTCCAAACAGGCCATCATTTGCTGACCAACTGCACCCGTTGCACCAAGAATGCCGACGTTATAAAGTTTTTTGCGAGCCATAGTGTGTGTACTCCTAAATTTAAAAACGGTAGATAAACACGCGCTTTCTCTTTAGAGCGCGGCAAACGTTTGATAGAGACAGGTGACAGCGCGTTCAAAGTCGCTGTTGTCAACCCCAACGATAATATTCAATTCTGCACTACCCTGAGAGATCATGCGAATGTTGATGCCACTCTGCCCCAAGGCGTTAAAGAGGCGGCCAGAGGTCCCAGAGCGAGCCATCATGTTGCGACCCACGATAGCGATCAAGGCAAAAGGTTCGGTGAGGCGAACCAAATCTGCGCCCGTCTTATCCTTGATACGAGCAATGATTTCGTGAATATTGTTGGCCACATCCGCCTGATTCACCACCACGCTAAAGGAATCAATCCCCGAGGGGAGATGTTCCACCGAGACTTTGTACTGCTCGAGAATTTCCAATACTTTGCGGATAAAGCCTACGCTATTAGACATATGCTTCTTGGAAATTTCGATCGCAACGAAATTCTTCTTCCCAGCGATCCCCGTGACGAGCGGGTCAGCAGGATCGGGTTCAATCGAATCCAAAACGATGGTACCTGGGTCGTTGGGGCGGTTGGTATTGAGGACTTGAAGCGGAATATTCTGTTCACGAAGTGGGAAAACCGCTTCTTCGTGTAAAACGCTCGCGCCCATGTAGGAGAGTTCACGCAGTTCCGAGAACGTAATCTTCTGAATATTTTTTGCTTCTGGCACGATACGCGGGTCGGTCATTAAGAAGCCCGAGACGTCCGTCCAGTTTTCGTAAAGGTCAGCGTTGAGACAGCGCGCGAGAATGGAGCCAGAAATATCGGACCCACCACGGCTCATCACTTTCACTTCCCCATCCGGGTAGCTGCCGTAAAAACCAGGCATCACGAAGCGGTCTACCTTCTGCATCACGGCAATCAGGTTTTTCTGCGTCGTTTCGTAGTCAAAAGAGCCATCAAAGTGCATAGCGATGACGTCTTTAGCATCCACAAAGGGGAAGCCTAAGAAGTCGGCCATCAGGCGAGAGGTGAAGTATTCACCGCGGCTCACGATTTCGTCCACGCTCATATCGGGCAACTTCTTGCCGAATTCCACGATTTCTTCTTCGATAGGAGTGGAGAGACCGAGCGCCTCTTTAATTTCAAAGAAGCGATCCGTAATCGTTTTGAGAAGCGGGCTTGGATCCACGTGGTAGAGCACGTGCGAGTGGCATAAATAGAGCAAATCCGTAATCTTGTTGTCTTTTTTGTGGCGCTTACCAGCGGCGGAAATCACCACAAAGCGACGAGAAGGATCCGCTTCAATAATGCTTTTGACTTTGCGGAACTGTTCAGCATCGGCGACGCTACTGCCACCAAATTTCGTAATCTTGATCATTTTTTGTTCGTCCTTTTTAAAGGCGAAAGTGCAATTTAGTTTCAAAGAGGGTTAGTCTGGTTCAAAGGCGAGGAACTGATTGTTTTCACGCGCAAATTTCACCGCGTCGTGAAGGCTCACTCCAGAGGTGAGCCCATCGCCCAAGTAGGCGGTGCCTGGCAGAAGCGATGGATCGTAAACGAGCGATCCATCGAGGCGTCCCTCCGTCGCGCTATCAGCAACTAAATTGAGCAAATCTTGAATAATGGCATCAGCCGTTGGCACGCCACCTGCGCCCTGAGCAATCAAGGAAAGTGACCCCAAACTCGAGCAAGAGAGCTCGGCGTAGTTGAAGTTCTTCTTGACCGTCGCAGGAATAGCCGTCTCAGAAATAATGACGGGCACAACGCCAATCGCGTAGCGACCTTCTTTGGCACGAGCGAGCATCATCAAACGCAATGCCTTACCTTCTTTTTGAAGGCGTGGCATCAAGTCTGCAGGCATCCCAACTAAGCCCATGACTGGGAAGTCACGAGCGACTTCACCTTGGAAAGCGAGTGAGCAAGCGATGATTGCTTTGTTGCGCACGTCTTCCCCAGTGATATCCGTGGTGGGATCGGCCTCTGCATAACCCAAGCGTTGCGCTTCTTTGAGTGCAGCTTCAAAGGAAAGGCCTTCAGAGCCCATCATGTCGAGAATGAAGTTGCAGGTGCCATTCAAAATCCCTTGCATTGCGTCGATTCGGTCAAAGCGCACCGCTTTTTTAATCGATTCAATGATAGGCGTACCGCCACCACAAGAAGCTTCGTAAAGGAGATGCGCACCACGATTGCGAGCAAGTTCCGTGAGTCCCTTGAGGTCACGTGCGAGCGCAGCCTTATTGGCAGAGACGACAGAGAGTCCCGCCTCGAGCGCAGAGCGCATATACGAAAAAGCGGGCTCAGGGCCCGCTAGAACGTCAACGACGGCATCAAGCTCCGAGTCATGCAGAATAGTCTCCACTGTATTTGTCATACGCGTGTCTGTGCCTGTCGCCTTACCAGGACGACGAAGGATGTACTTTACTTCAATACCAAGGTCATGTTGGTCTAGAAGCTCGACAAGGGCTCGGCCAACCGTGCCGTAGCCTAAGACAGCGATCTTTATTTGTTTCATAACAGTAGAAGACCAAAAAAGTTAAACACATTATTGATATTACTCTGTGAAACGGGGTTTTGTCACGTTTCTCTCCCACGGTGAATACCCTCTAGGCTAAATACCTTAGTTCATCTTCCAAAACGCCAGGCGGTCGCAGGAAATCGTTTGCTTCACTTTCACGAGATCCTAGAGCACCAAGGGCGAACAAGGTGGTGACGGTTCCCGCCATCACAATCACATCGCGCCGTTTCCATTGAGGAGCATCGCTTGCCATTTTTGAGGAGTCCTTTGGCTGAGCAATTAAGCAGTTTCAATCAAGCTTTCTTTTTCAAGCGCTAAGAAGCCTTGAGTTAAGAGCGCAACAGCGCGGTATAGCGGTTGCGAGGCAATAGCGAGGAGATCTTCGCAAAAACGTGGAACCCAATTAATGAGATGCTTTTAGAAAAAATCAGCTTGCGCTTCGAGTACCTGATCAAGTGTTTGGGCGTTGTTCTCGGCAATTGCTTCGCGTCCTTGACGGCAAAGCTCCGCCATATAACTGAGTTCCAGTGCAAGACGGTCTTCAAAGAGATTCGTCTCAGTTTTAGCAAACCCCGCCTTGGAGAAGGTGCGGTAAACGTCTTCAAAAGCATCTTGCACAACGAGCTTATTGGGGCTGGTATATATCGATTCAATCGGGAAAGCTGTAGTACCACCCGCTACGCAAGCGCCCAGAAACACTCGGGCGTAGTCTGCTGCGAGTTCATCAAGGTCATTTTCGGTAAGGGTTTGAGCAGCACTTTGAAGCTCTTTCACACCGTTATCAAAGCTCGTATTTCTCGTTTCACTGTTTAAAACCAGTTCCTGCAAAATATTCAGAAAAACGCTGTCTATTTCTTTATGGTAGAAGCGACTTAAAAGGCGATACATGTTTTCACGAGCTTGTAGGCTTTGAGTCATTGCATCAGTCATGTTGAAACTCCATTTTTATTTTTAGAATTTTGAGAAAAAGCGCTAAGTGGGCATACCAAGGTGATAAATCCACGCGTGGCTTGCCATTGCACCGATGAGGACACCTATGAGGGAGAGAGCGACTTTGGGCTAAGCCTTTAAAGAGAGCCACTTTTCTGTGAAGAAGGGGAGAAGTGCCTCGCAAAGTAAAAGCCCTAAAAGCGAGTAGAACATCATGTCCGCAGACTGCCACGTCCATTCGCCAGAAAGAGCAAGACGGATTAAGTAGCAAGCCACACAAATGATGGGCAACGCGCTCAATACGTTACTTTGTGCTCCTAGCCAAAGAGAGCTCTTTGTTTGAAGACCGAGGACTTTAACGCAAAGCGCTCCCCAGCTAAAAATCAGAAAAGAGATTGTGTGAGTATTCCATGCCGCTCGCCAAGGCATCACTAACATCTCGCTCGTGGCAAAAAGAAGAAGTAGCGAAGAACCCATAGCCAAAAGCGAAAAGCCAAAGGTGAGACGCTTTTCAAAGTAACGATAGTGCGCCCACACAAATCCCAATAAGCCTAAAAAGGTCAATCCAGCAAAAATAGCCACCCAATAAAAAGATGAGGAGCGATTTGCCACCATACTGATGAGCAAATCAGGGCGGCCGAGGCTAAAGGGAATGGCGAAACATCCAGAGAGCAACAAAAGGAGGGCGAGCAGCGTCATTTTGACCAAGAGGGAGACGCAGAGCGCGTTTCGTTCCCCAAAGGCGACTGCCGTTGTGATGCCACCCACTAATGTTGAGATGGTGGAGAAAACCATCATGATGTATTCGTTACCCATACACTTTGCCTCGGTCAAGCTTTACTAACCCATCTTTGGTGGATGACTTTGCCAAGGTGCGGTCTTCTTGTGCAAGATGTAGCGCACAGTTGGTTTATTGCCCGAATCAGGCAACGTGTGCACATTTTCTGGACCAGCGGCTTTGACTGCCTTGGAGACAGGACTTTCAGGGTCGTCAATGTCGCCGAAGAAGCGTGCCTTGGCGCAGCAGACTTTCACGCAAGCAGGTTCTTCACCCACTGCCTGAAGGTGGTTGCAAAGCGTGCACTTTTCTACCACATGCGTTTTTTCGTTGTAAGAACGAGCGCCATATGGGTAAGCTGCCATACAGAGCTTGCAACCAATGCACTTTTCCTTATTGATCATGATTTGCCCATCTTCAGCGCGATACGAGGCGCCAGTTGGACAAACCGTCACGCAGGGTGCGTTTTCACAGACCTGACAGACCGCAGGGAGAAAGTATTGCTTCACATCGGGGAATGTCCCAACAGGGCCAATGGAGAGCACTTTGTTGTAGTGCATTCCCAGCGGTACATGGTTTTCTTGTTTGCAGGCGACTTCGCAGGCGAAGCAACCCGTGCAACGATCAAGGTCAATTACAAGTGTTTTTTGTGTCATAGCTTAGAACTCCGGAACAGGGGTGGGGTCAGAAGGTTCTGGCATCCAAGGTTCAAATTCTTTGGCCTTGTACCAGACACCATCCGGGGCCTTGTCCGCTTTGGAAATCTTCACTTGGAAGCCACGAAGCGTGTAAGTGCCGACGACGTCGTTAAAGGGGGCGTCATTCTTTGTGAGGCAGTTCACGTTCATGTCTTTCCGACCGCGAGAGGCTGTTTGCAAGGTTTCAGGGTTCCAGAAGCGTTCCATATAGACGACACCTGGTGAAATCCCTTCAGTGACACGAGCGCGTCTGGTTGCCTTGCCACGAAGGCTTTCCACCATGACCCAATCGTCATTGGCGACACCATATTTCTTGGCATCGACAGGGTTGACCCAAACTTTAGGCACAGGATAGATTTCGCGCAAATAAGGAATGTTGCGCAACGTTCCGTGGTGGTAGGTCGGGATACGACCACTCGTTAAAACCAACGGGAAGTCTTTGGCGATAGGACGCAAGGGGCTTTCCACCGGTTCTACGTAATAGGGGAGTGGATCGTAGTCTTTGCTCACTGGGGGTAAGTAATCGAGTGCGTACCCAGATGAATAAAGACTTCGCCATAGAGTTCCAACTTGTCCGATGGTGTGAAGAACCCAGTCGGTTTCCCTGTTTTCTGGTTGATCTTCTTGTAGACGTAGTACTGATTCCACTCTTCAAAGGAGCGATAGGGCGTTGGGTTATGTTCGAGCAACTGCTTCCAAGACATTCCCATGCGAGCCATGTTTGTGGTCAATGACCTCTTCCACGGTGTCGTAATAAGGTGTATCCCAGACAGTACCGTGCTCTTTCATCCATTGCGGATCGCGGGCATGTTGGCAGTTTTCGTGCCCAAGTTCAGCTAAGCGCTTCACCAATTGACACCAGAAGAGCGTTTCGTCAGCTGTTTCCCAGAGATGGGTGACAGCTTGACGAGCAAAAATCATATTGATGTTTTCAACGAGATTATTGGTTTCTAGCCATTCTGCGGCTGGCAGAATCATATCGGCATAGGTACTAAAGGATGTTGGGTACATGAACATATGGACGATGAAGTCCAATTTGTCCATAGCAGGTTCCCAAGAGGAGGCATTCCCCAACGTTGCCATCTTGTTCCCGGAGCGTTCGATCCAGATATGCGGTTGATAAGGAACCCCAGTCTTAATCGCTTCAAGCACAGAAGGAATGTGCGCAGCGCTCCACTGTAAAAGTCCCTTGTGCTCAGCAGCGCCCAAGCGTTTTTGCAATTGCCCTTTGGGGAGAAGGAAGTTCCCAGAGGAGAAAAGGCTGTGTGCAGCTACAACGGCGCTACCGGGCTTACGTTGCATAAGAGCTCCAGGGATTTCAACGTTACCCATTAAGGAATTCAAAATGCAGGCGCACATGGCAATTTGGGTGGAGTTTTCAAACTGGTCAGTGGCCACACCAAGCGCAAGACCGCCAGGTCCCGACGTGTAGATGCGAATTGCTTCCTCGATCTTCTTTGGGTCGAGCCAGCAAATTTCACCAGCTTTTTCGAGTGTCCACTCAGCGCAACGTTCACGCAGAAGCTTAAAGCCCGTCTTATAGACTTCACCGTTGATGGTATGTTCACCGTCCATTTCCACATCGTATTCATCGTTCCATGGATAGGTGAGGGGCTTAGCGGAGTTGGTCTTTTTATCCCAAACAACGTAGTCTTTAGAGTCGCCAGCGAGCGTGAGCTCGTTGGCATGCATGAGCATCTTCGTCTTGACGTTGACCAAATAGGGCAAGTTAGTCCACTTAAGGGTGAATTCTTTGTCGTAGAGTTCGTTATCAATGATGTACTTGATCCAGGCCATCATCAAAGCGGCATCCGTGCCAGGACGAATCGGGAGCCAAACGTCAGCTTTAGCTGCATCAGGGACAAAGCGTGGATCAACGGAAACCGTCTTCATGCCTTTGGCGCGTAAGTCAGCCATCATGCGATCACCGCCACCAGGGCAACTATAAGAAGGATCGATACCCCAAAGAACGAGAACTTTCGTCTTGGGGTCAGGGTTGTAGAGTTCAAGGCAGTGTTCGTCAGCAACACTCGTTGTTGGGCCACCGTACATCAAAGCAAAGGAGAGCGTACGGGGTAAGAAGCACTGAGAGCAACCTGGTTCAAAGAAGTTTGGTGTGCCAAAGGTATTGGCAAAACGACTCACACCACGGAAATGCGGATTACCGCCACCACCCGTAGAAATGAGGACGGACTCGGCACCGTATTTTTCGCGTGCTTCCATCATTTTCTGTGCGAGTGTATCAATGGCTTCTTTCCAAGAAATTCTCTTCCACTTATTCTCACCGCGTTTGCCCACACGAACCATGGGGTACTTATTGCGGTTGGGATGGTAAAGCGCCTGGATGCCAGAAAGCCCCTTAGCGCACATGGCGCCGTGACTCATTGGATATTCAGGATTTCCTTCGAGCTTAATCACACGACCATTGCGAACGTGCGCTAGTACACCACAGTTGTGAATACATGCGCGACAGCAAGTTTTCACAATTTTGGTTTCTTCTTCGGCTGTAGCGGCGACTTTTGGGACATCTGCAGCTTGGGCTTGGCGAGTTAATCCAGAGGGCAGGCTACTAAGAGCAATAGCTCCAGCGACAGACTGGACGAACGTACGCCGTGAAAGCGTAAACTTTCCCATACGATTTTCTCCTGTATGTATAGAGGTCACTCTCTAACTCGTCTCCATTTGACAGAATGGAGGAGTCTCTTATGTACCTGGCCATACCTGAGAGCATGTACAACCTTAATCGAGTCAGTCCCTTTATTTGACAGGGTGGGACTGGGCACATTCAAAAACGGGGTCATCGGGAGGGGCTTAAACCTAGAGGATCTGCAGTGATATTTTTTGAGGGGAAGAAATTGGGGTTCTTCGACTAGTTCTGTAGATCTATTCCCTTTGGCTGATTTCATTGTGCCTTTTGGAAAAGTGCTTAACTATAGAAAAACGCCAACTTAGTTTGGAGAAAATCGATGTTTAGGAAAGGTTCCGAAAAAAGAGGGCTTGCTTCGGTGGCAAGCCCTCTATGTGGCTAGTGGTAAAAGGAAATGCAAACACTCAGAGAAAAATGTGTATTACGCAAATTCTTTAGATAGAGGGTTTTTTTAAGACTTATTCCAGCCGTAGAAAGCTCGATGGGCAGCGGTAACGGTGTCGTGGTCATTTTCTTCTAACAAAATCATGTTGTCCGTAGAATCGGGGCCCCCTTCAGAGAGAGGAACAACATGGTGCACCTCATACCCATCTGGTACTGAATCGAAACCATGGGAAGATAAAAATGTCTGTCGAACACCCACATCACGTGAGATTTCATCGCTATCAAGGTGGGTCGTGTTTTCTAGTTCTCCAGCTCGAATAAGAGCTGAGAGATCATTATCGTCTCCGACGAATACACCAGTTTCTACAGCATCATAGGGAAGGTCAGGATGACCGTAGTGAGCGATTGAAAGCTCGTGTGTAGCACTAAAGTTGCTGTCAAACTCGGTATCTGGAGCGAGATCAGCGGAGTCACTAGATAACAGGTGACCTCCTAATCCAGCACCAAGGGCAACAGTCGCAACAGTGGTGAGTTTTTGAATGTTCTCTTCTCTCCAGAAATTTTGTCTAGATTTTCCACACTCATCTAGGAGTTCAGAAGCGCTTTGCACCGCAATACCCAAGCCAGTGATACCGCGTTCAATACGGCGACCAAGGACATGGCATGATCCCTCCAGATCTTTGTTGGCAAGGCATTCAACTACCTTACCAACGTCTTTGACTGTCGCGCTAGCGCCTTTCAAGAGGTTAAATCCAGCTCCAGTCGCAACACGACTAACGGCAAAAAGTGTTTTAAAAATACTCATTTGAGACCTCTAGAAGGCGGATTAATAGAGAGCTTTGGTAAGCACAGAGGGCTTTCCGCTTTCGATTAAGGCGATCTGTTTTGCGAAAAATTCGTCAAGTTGGCGGCAGTTTTTTGCGCTGAGGACTAGCTTATCTCCAGTGGTGTATTGTCCAAAAAATTCAAGAAGATCAATGGCTTCAGTGGGAATGCTACGCTGAGTTTTGCGAGTTTTGAAGTGAGATGTTTGCATAACGAACTCCAGTAATGCTATTACTAACCATAGAAATATGGTACTCTTCTTTAGTTGCAAAAGTCAAGTAACAGCATTACTAAAAAACCACAAACTTCTATTGACTCTCACAAAAAAGTCAAGTAACATTGTTACTAATACTCAATGAGGAGGATTTTTTATGTCTCATAGTAAACATCGAAGTCGCATGTTAAGCGTGCGTGACTTGGAAGAGGGATTAGTAGCCCTGGTGAAGGCCAAAGTTTCAGAAAATTCGGAAAGCGAGTTATTGCATTTGCTACGCGTTTGGAGAAGGGCTTTGCAACATATGTCGGAAAAAGGGGGATATACCCTGGTTACCGAAGGGCAGTCTGATATCACTATTTATAAGAATATTTAAGTATGAAAAACAAATTATCTAAAAAAGATCAAAATTTGCTGATCCAATATCTTGTATTTAAAATTTTACTTAATGAAATATTCCAAGAAAACAGAATATATTTTTTTCTAGAGGAAGAAGATTACGTAATTGACCGTATAAATAGAAGGGGGCTATTAAAAAAATTCCATAACTCTAGACTGAGTAAGGGATTAATAAGTAAAAAAGATATATTGGATAATTATTCTCAAATTTCTAAAAATAGAATTTCTCTGATTGAAGAAATAAACAAATTAGATACTGTTGTTATAAATGGATCTGAATATATTAGCATTGGTAAGGACTTTTTAAAAAATAATTATATTTCTCGGATTATTAGCTCCGCTTGTACTGATTTTTATAATAATTATGTTGTAAATTATAATGAAAAAGTTCTAGATATATCAAGAGATATAGCCAACCTTGGAATAAGAGAAATAATTAATAAATCAAAAAATAAAGAAGTAACTCTTGATATTTTCAATAGTTTGATAACTTCAGACATAGAGAAAAATAAACGGGACACTGGAAATTCCGTAAAGATCCATGAAGTAATGACATTTTATATGCAATCTAACTATATTTTAAGATCTTTTTTAGAAAATACAAAAAACATATTTGGAATCGATTTTATCTTCCCAAGTAGTATGACTTCATATGAAATCATTAAAAATCTATCTGAAGATTTTACTAAAAAAACAATAATAGATCTTACTGAAATAAAAATCTTGAGCATCATTCCTTCTGTTATTGTAAATCCAGAAATCTTTCAATTTACCTATTTTGGAAATAATACTAAAGAAAAAATATTAATAAATATGGCTATAGATATTTTAAATTTGCACTTGTTAGATTATAATTATCCAGACCTTAGAGTTGACAATTTCATTTCTGATTATAAATATAATTTATTGAGCGATAAAAATTTTGATAAATATTTTCATAGGGAGTTAGATAATCAATTTGATAAAGTTATTTCAATCTATTTTTATGAGAGTCATGGAAAAGAGCCAGAAGAACAAGAAGACAAAGTTTTTGAAAAAATAGCAAAAAATTCTTTACTGGTAAATGTTGTGGGCATGTTTGGATTAAAAGATAGTAAATTTTTAATATCTACCTACATATCTAACAATGTTTTCAATTCGGTTGGGATAACCTTATTGTTCCCAGATGATGAATCTTATTATAATGACAAAAATCAATTTATTGATTATTCACACGAAAAAATTTTCTTGTTCAGGAATCTATTGAAAAATTTTTGTTATCAATCAGGAATTATTTCTCGAAGTGAAATTTTTAATATGATTGAAAAAAATGATTTGAGTCTCTATAATGCATTTAAGTCTTCAACAGATACTGATTCAAAGTCTTTTAGGTTATTTTTTAATGAATTGGTAAACATTACTAGAGGACAAGCTATAAAGGCAGATAAAAAAGGCACTGCGGTATATGAATTAAACCCTGGAGATATTGACGATTTCGGAGTAGTAGAATACCCTAAGAAACGTTTCTTAAAAGCTGATCTTAGTAAAATTGAAAAATATAAAATTAGGAAAGGTGATATTCTAATTGGAGTTAAGGGATTGGTTGGAAGAGTTACATATGTTAATAAAGATGTGAAAAATTGGTATGCTGGTCAAGCGGTAGCGATTATCAGATTTAATATTAGTCCAGAAGAATATAGAAATATTTCAGACAAACAATTCATGGCATACATATATTATTTTTTAAGATCAAGAAATGAAAATAATATTTTCCGCAGCATACTCACTGAAAAATCTAAATCCTTGAACATGGAAGCTCTTAGGAATATAGAAATTATGGGAATAGATTATGAGTTAGCACAATATGAAAAAAGATTGGAAAATTATTTTTTTACATATGATAAGCTGATGAATGAAAGAATGAGAATGGAAAGTAGTGCTGTAGATGATAATCTATTCAAACTTTTAGAGATTTTAAAACAAGTTAGAGGTTTAAAAAAGGACAAGAATCAAAATGTCGCTGATAACTAGTCAAATCCTTGCACTTAAAACATTTCCGGGAATAGGGAATAAAACAATTCTAAAAATTGGAGATTCTTTCCAGGGAATTTTATCCAAAGAAGAGTTATTTAATATATTGAGTAACTTTAAAGTCAAAATGAAGGCTGAAGATGGAGAAAAAATTCCCTTAACTTTTGAAGTTTGGGATGAGGTATTAGAGGCTGCAGAAGGTATTCTGGAGAAGTCAAAAGCTCAAGGTATACAGGCTATTTCTTATTATGAAGAAAAATTTCCCGAGAGCTTGAGAGGAACACTAGATTTGAGTGGAAAACGAACGAACCCCGCAGTTTTGCTGTTTTATAGAGGAAATGCCGAATTACTTCAGAGTCCCTCTGTAGCTGTTATTGGCTCCCGGCAATGTTTGACTCAAGCAGCAGTAGCTGGTAGAAAGATTTCGAAAGCGCTAGCGGAGAAAGGGATTTGTATTGTATCGGGGCTAGCGTTGGGATGTGATACCGTGGCACATGAAGGCGCCTTGGCTACAAATGAAGGGAAAACCATCGCCATTTTAGGCCACGGATTAGATCGCATATATCCTGCGCAAAATAAAGAGTTAGCTAAGGAAATTTTAGAGAAAGGAGGCTTGTTATTGTCCGAATATCCTATCGGAACCACTGTTAGCAATTACACCCTAGTTGAGAGAGATCGGCTGCAAGCAGGATTAGCTAATGCAGTTGTGCTCTTGCAAAGCAGTTTAGATGGTGGAAGCATGCACGCTGCAAAAGTAGCCTTAGCTTACCCAAAAGCACTTTTTATTGTGGAGTATGAACGTGTTAGCACAGAGGACGAAAAGAAATTAGAGGGTAATAGATATCTTCTCGAGAACGGGGGAGAAAAAATTTCATATTCCACTTTCTGTGAGGATATTCAAAAAATTATTCAGTCTCCTAACGAAAAAGAAAATGTATTATTTTAAAAATTATGAAAATTGAAGAACTTTTATATTACGATAATTTATCAAAATTTATAACAAGTCTATCCTTCAAGCATGAATTTTTGTATTGGTATGTACCAAACAAATTAGAGGATAGAGCTACTGAGATATCTAAGGAGATAAAGGAACGAATTTATTCATTTAAAGATGGGAAAAATAAAGATTATGAATTATATCAATCGATTGCAAATTTAATTTGCAATAATTTTCAGGGTATAGATAACCTTATTTTGGCATGTTTGCCAGCCTCTAAGGAAGAGACTAATGAAAAAAGATATAGAATTTTCTCTCAAGTGATATGCGAAATGACGGGAATGATTAATGGATTCGAAAAAATATCTATTTTTAAAGAAAAGGTAGAACAGCATAAATTAAAAAATAAACCAAGAAAAGCTGAAATAAATTACACTATCGACCCTTCTTTCTTCGTTGGGAAAAAAGTAATAATTTTCGATGATGTTTTTACAACAGGGAAAAGTATCAAAAATTTTAAAGCAGAACTAGAAAAAAATGGCGCCCTTATAGAAGGAGTGGTAACTATCTCAAAAACTTGCGGAGACTGGCTAGAAGATTTTTATCATCCAGAAAATAAAGAATTAGTATTTAAAAAAATTAATACGGAATAGTGAAGTAGGAGATGTATTTTTACTATAAAAATACATCTCCTGATTAATTTAATAAGGAAACTTTTTCTTAAATACAGATGCCTCTAAAAACTCTTCTCCTGTTATTGATGAAATAATATAATTTAGTAACTTTGATTCTGAAAGTTCTATAAGTATATCAACATATTGACTTTTTAAGTCGCCTATGTTATTAGGTGAAACTGAAATATAATGAGCTAATTTTCTTATTTTATATGTTTTTCTGGGGAAGGATGCTAAAAATTTCCTTAGTATATCTTCGGGGACTAGATTTACATTACTTTCAGTAATTTCCCAGAAAATTCTCCAAGAATAAAAATTGGTTTTTTCTGCCAGACTTAAAAGATCTGACATAATTTTGTAAGATTCATCTGTGGCGCAGCTGAAATTTGCTCTATTAGAAATAATAGAGTTGATTTTATGATATTTATCTACATCAATGCTAGTTCTTCTCAATAATTCTCGTATCACAAAACCTTCTAAGGACTCCATAAGAACCTGAGAAAAATGATTTCTATCATTTAAATGGTTTGTTAAGGTAATATTGATTTCTGGAAGATCTATTTCTTCTGTGAAAAATTCTATATTTTCTGATATTCTTTCAGAGCTATTTAACTTGATTAAAAAACCGTCAGGAAGTTCCCAAGTGATAGATTGGTCTTTACTTCGGAATATATTATCAAATACGTTAATAATTCTAAATGCATTCCATTTTTCTAAAATTCTTCTAAAATATCTAATATTCTCTAACTCTTCCCGCGATAGCTCTTCATCTTCTGTATCAATATATGTCTTGTATTTCTCACTGGTCCTTTTTAATTTTCCATTATAAAATTTAATAAGATCACTTAGTGAATAACGTCTATATAAATGATTTAGAGTTAAATCCTCTACAAACTCTACAAAGTTTACATTATTCTTAATTAATTCTTTTTTAATTTTATCAAAAAAGTTAAAGTGTGAATTATAGCCCAAACCTAAATCTAAATCCTGAACTATGGAGAAATCTTTTGAAAAAACAGAAAAAATAGTAAGTCCAATGCCCTTTATGTCAAATAGCATACCTGCCCATAATTCATGATTTTTGTTGTCTATTATCTCTTTCATATTCTGCATTTGAGCAAAAAAACTGCATGGTATTTTGGCATTTGGAGCCTCCCTTTCTAAGTATTGATAAAAATCATTAATATTTAAGGCTAGATAGGACTTTATATTCTGATCATAAAAATTTAATAAATCTAGAGAAGAATTTATTTCTGTATTCCCAATATAAGATTGAGCTATTGCTATTTTTAAATTTTTTATTCCTGATTCTGTGATTTTTTCTGCAGGAAATTTTACCCATGAATTTTCAATATCTATATTTTCAAGGCAAATTTCATTATCACTCCAGGAATTGATCAGGTTGGCGCAATCTATAATCCCAGTGAAATTGAATTTATTTGGCAGATAAACAGATGTTATATTTAGTGTATTGTAGAAATCCAATAAGAAACTTTTAACTAAATATGTATTCCCAATGCTGTAAGCACTATTTGTAATTTTTATGTTTACTTTATTTGTAAAGAAATTTGACTCCAAGAGAGTATTATAAAATTCTAATACTTTAAAATTTATATTGAATTTTATTGTGTTTTGTAATTCAAGGATATCAAAAATAATTTTTACATTAGATAATTCTTCTTCTGGTGGTTGAGACCATACTGATTGTTTTTGATATAGGTATCCAAGATAGGGAGTACTATTTTCGATGAAACATTTTTTAGGTCGATACACTAGAGGCAGAGAGGTTACATGGAATGCAACATCTGTTCTATTTTTGTCTGTTAAACGAAAATACCTTGTATTTTTCAATAAAAAATTTTCATCGTTGATAATTTTAGGAAACTGAATTTTCCCATTTTTTTTCAAAAAAGATAAAATTCTATTTAATCCTGACCAATCATTAATTGAATATCTATGTAGCGTCTTTAAAAGTTCAAAAATGCTAAATTCTCTATTGTAAAGCAAAAACATACCACATACCAATCTGAGATATTCATATTTAGGTAGATTCTCAGATATGCAGAACTCTTGATTGCTTTTGAGATTTTCCGGATTATTCTCCTCTAACCCAAAATAAGCAGCAGCTTCTATTTTAGAGTTTAAATGTATAATTGTTTTTTCAATTTCGTCTTGAAGTATTTCTAAAAAAAATCCTTTGTTTTTGTACTTAGAAAGTATATCATTAAGATATTTATCTAAGAGTCTGATTTTCTCTTCTTTATTAGATAAAAGTATGTTTTCAAATTGTGCCATGGGTCTATTTCAAAGTTTTTAGGTCTAAAGAATAAATATTATTATACAAAATTTTTTCCATAAAAGGGAATTATGTTCGCAGGTCTGCTATAGTCCTGCTTGATAGCTGAAAATGTGTCAAAATTGAACTTTGGAACAGAAAAAGCTTCTTTTTGGCTACATCTTGATGAGAGAAGGAAAAATTATGCTTTATCACAGCACGCGCTCTACCAATCATACCGTCGATGCTCGTACGGCGATTGTTCAAGGGTTGAGCGATGATGGTGGTCTTTTTGTGAGTGACGCGTTGGGCGAAAAGAAGATAGATCTCGCTACGCTCACCAACGAATCCTACAGTAGCCTCGCTGTGCGAGTGCTCTCCATTCTTCTTGATGATTTTTCAACTGATGAGCTCACAGGTGCTGTGGAACGTGCCTATAGAGGGAAGTTCGCCACGGAAGAAATTACGCCAGTGACCCCTTTAGGTCGCGACTGGTTGCTTGAGCTCTATCACGGTCCCACGTCTGCCTTTAAAGACTTAGCCCTTTGCTTATTGCCACAATTGATGTCCTTGGGTCTCAAAGACAAAAAGGACAAGGTGATGATCGCGACCGCGACGAGTGGTGACACGGGTAAAGCTGCCTTGGCAGGTTTCCAAGACGTGAAAGATATTGGCATTGCTGTTTTCTACCCAGAAGGGAAGGTAAGCGATATTCAGCGCTTGCAGATGGTGACGCAGGCGGGCGAAAACGTGGCAGTGGCCTCTGTTACAGGGAATTTCGATGATGTGCAAAGCGCAGTGAAAGAACTCTTCCAGAAAGGTTCTCCTCGCGCCGATGTGCGCCTTTCGAGCGCTAACTCTATCAACATTGGTCGTTTGGCTCCCCAGGTGGTTTACTACTTTGATGCCTACCGTCAGTTGCTCTTAAAGGGTGCTATCCAGTTGGGTGACGAAGTCGACTTTGCCGCCCCGACGGGGAACTTTGGCGACGTGTTGGCGGGTTACTTTGCTAAACTGATGGGCTTACCGGTTCGTCGCTTGGTGGTGGCGAGTAACGCCAACCATGTGTTAACCGACTTCTTATTGACTGGTGTTTACGATCGCCGTCGCAACTTTGAAAAGACGATCAGCCCCAGCATGGACATCCTGATTTCGAGCAATTTAGAGCGTCTCCTTTACTACGTCTCTGGAAAGAACACCGAACAGGTTGCGGCTTTCATGAAAGACTTGAAAGAAGAAGGTGTTTATCAGGTGCCCGCTAATATGCTTCGTGAAATTCAGCACACCTTCTTCTGCGGCTTTGCAACCGACGATGAAACGCGCGAAACCATTCGTGAAGTGTGGGAAAAAGAAGGTCGCGTGATTGATCCGCATACGGCTGTTGCGGTCAAAGTTGCGCGTGAAGTGAAAGAAGATGAGGTACCGATGGTGGTGCTCTCGACCGCTAGCCCCTACAAATTTAGCCGTGATGTCTATGGCGCGATTGTGAAGGGCGGAAGCGACGGACTCGATGACTTTGCAGTGATGGCCAAGCTTCAAGAGCTTACCAAGACTAATCCACCAGTCGCGTTAAGCAGTTTGCGTGAAAAGCCTGTGCGCCACACGGATGTTCTCGAAGTCGCTCAGATGGACAGCTTCGTGGAAGGCGCCATGAATCGTATCTTCAAGTAAGAACGCCACTAGGGAGAAAAAATGGTGAAAGTGACGGTAAAAGTGCCTGCGACGACGGCCAATATTGGCCCAGGCTTTGACTGCATGGGGTTGGCCCTTTCGCTTTGGAGTGAATTTGTCTTTGAACCTGCTGGAAAGCTCGTCATTGAAGGCTGCCCCGCAGAATATGCCAATGAGGATAATCTCGTTTGGCAAGCCTTTAAGTGCGTCTACGACAAAGTGGGTGAAGTCCCTCCTGGCGTCAAGATTCAAATTAACGCTGAAGTGCCTGTAGCACGTGGACTGGGATCTTCGAGCACCTGCCTTGTGGCTGGTGTTTTGGCGGCTAATGTGTTTTTAGGGAACCGCTTAGACCATCAGGAACTCTTTCAGATTTTGAATGCCCTAGAAGGTCATCCTGATAACGTTGCCCCAGCGCTCTTTGGTGGGCTTTGCGCGAGTTTTGTGAGCGAAGGCGAAGCGAAGTCACTTCCCTACGACATTAACGCTCGTTGGCACTTCATTGCGGTGATCCCCAATTATGAAGTAAGCACGCATGAAGCACGCCGCCTCTTAAAGCCTACGGTGCCTTTTGCCGACGCGGTCTTTAATATTTCGCACGCTCTGGCCACGGCTAAGGCGCTCGAAAAGGGAAGTGCCTCGTTGCTCTCCGCAGCTTGCGAAGACCGCTTGCATGAACCCTTGCGCGCGACGTTAATTCCAGACTATGAAAAAGTCCGTGAGATTGCCAAAGCCAATGGTGCTGCCACGCTCTTTATTAGCGGTTCTGGTTCGACCTTGATGGCGGTGGCGGATTCCGATGAGGTTGCCCAAAAGGTCTTGAAGGCACTGCGTGAGGAATATCCACAGTTTAAAGTTTTGCCACTTCAGGCTGCTGATGGGGCAACTGTTCAGGTCAAGGCATAAGGCTTTGGCTCATAGAGTGCTATGAGAGAAGGGGAACCTTTTAGCTATCAACAGGGCGCCCACATGGCGCTCTGCGCACTCATGCTCTCAGGAGTCGTGTCCACCTTGAGCGCTGCTCCTGACTATGCACCTCCTCTTCCTCCCGTTGTTGTCGGGTTTGTGGAATCCGCAGAGCCCGATTTCGTGGCTTCCACCATTGACCCGATGGTCAATGCCCTCTCAAAAGCGCTTCCCAATCGTCGCATTACCGTTGCCCGTCTTTCAGGGTTGACGCTTGAGAGCGATCTTGCGCTTGCTAAGCCAGATGTTTTCGTGGCACCTGTTGCCTCTGTTGTCACCTTGATGGACAAAGTGGCTGTACACCCAATTGCAACGCGCAAAATCAGCCTTGCTAAGGACCCCAGCCGTTCAGTGGGTGGAGCTCTTGTCGTGCGAAGCGATCGTAAAGACCTGCAGGGGATTCCGGATTTAGCTGGGAAAAAGCTTCTTGCCACACTCCCTAATGCATTGGATGGCTGGCTCGCGCTAAACGATGAAATGAATCGCACGCCAGCCGAGGCAAGGCGCTATTTTTCTACGGTCGATTTCTTTGGCTATGGGATGCCAAACGTGCTCTCAGGTGTGCTTTCAGGGCACTATGACGCTGGGATTGTGCCTGCGTGTTTGGTCGAGCGCGCAGAAAAGGATGGTTTGCTGGCTAAAGGCGCACTACGCGTTCTTAATATCAAGAAAGAAGACTCACTTGCCTGCCAACATTCCACCAGTCTTTTCCCCGACATGATTGCTGCGGCACTGCCTGACACGGATCCTGAGCTTTCAAAGGACATTGCCATTGCACTTTTGGGGACTATACCTGACGAAGCAGGGTACTCCTGGCAGGTCACGAGCGACTTTCACAGTGTGAGAGCCCTTCAAGAAAAACTACATTTGGGAGCGTGGTCTTACCTAGACGACAAATCACTCAGCTCTCTTTGGGCACGCTATCAGGCCTACGTGATTGGCGCCGTGGCGATTCTTGCCTTCCTTCTTTTAAACGAGTGGCGTCTGCGCTGCTTAGTGCGTCGTCGCACTTCAGAACTTCAAGCGAGTTTAACGGAGCGCGACAAGCTCCAAAAGGCGGAGCTCGCGACTCGTGAAAAACTCAAACAAATGGAACGTATGGGGGCGATTAGCCAACTCTGTGCCATGATTGCGCATGAGTTAAAGCAACCCGTGACCTCTGTCATTAACTACACCGCTATTCTCAAGTGGAAGTTGCAGCACGGTGGAGAAGGGAAGGAAGCGAGCGAGCGCAGCGACGCCCGATACCGTGATTGATCAGGCAGTGAGTGGAGCCGAGCGCGAAGCAAAGCGCATCGCAACGATTGTGGATCGTGTGCGCTCCTATGCCAAAAGAGATCTCTCGGAGCACGAGCCGGTCGACCTCTCAGCTTCCATTATGGCTGCAGTGCGCGAAAGTGAATCTTTCCGTGTCGGCAAAATGGTGCTTTCTCCCAATCCTCTGCCACCAGGTGTCATGATCATGGGGCATGGGCTAGAGGTTGAACTACTCTTTATTAACCTTCTCAAAAACGCTCACGAAGCGCTCACCAATAAAGAAGATAAAGCTGCAACGCAGGTGAGCATTACGCTCAATCTTTCTGAAAAAGAGGTGAGTGTCACTGTGGCGGATAACGGCCCCGCGATTAGCGAAGAGGACTTTGCAAAACTCAAGAGCGTGAGCGAAAGTGTGAAACCTGAGGGTCTTGGACTAGGGCTTGCGATTGTGCGCAATATCGTCGATGAGCATGGTGCTCGCTTTGTGGTCAACCGCCCGCCAGAGCGCGTAGAAGCAGAGTTTGCCAAGGGTGAAAACCTCTGGAAGTGTGCCACCGTGGAAGAGCTTTGCGAGAAGTCGGGCGTCAAACTCGATGGGCTCAAGAAGCAGCTCGCAGTTTGGAATAAGGCCGTTGAAACGAAGAATGACTTGCAGTTTGGTCGCTCTGACCAGCAGTATCAGTTGAAAGACGGTCCTTGGTACTTAATTCGCATGTTCCCGTGGAATAACCTCTCCTCGGGTGGTGTGCGAGTGACCGAGCACTTTGAAGTTCTCGGCTGGGATTTGAAGCCTATTGCTGGCTTCTACGCAGCAGGTGAAACCGTGGCAGGGGTGCACGGTGCCTTCTACTGTGGTGGCAATGCTTGTGGCTTTGCGCATACCTCTGGCTTTATGGCCGGGAAGTATGTGACGGGTTACAAGGAAGCCTAAAAAGTTAGCGCGAGGTGGAGTCGGTGCCATTCTTAGGTCATAGTGCCGACTTCACCAAGCCTGACGAGCTTTTTCATCAACTTCTCTCCTAAGTTGTCTCCTAGAAGGGAGCGTCAAAGGTGGCGCGTAACGACACGCTTTCAGAGAAGAGGCAAAAGACGATTTCTAGCTCCATCCTCTTTTGCTCCTTTTCGAGTGTCTCTCTGCGCGCTACCTGAGACGCTCTTTTTTTCTTCTGCAAGAGGGTGATTACAAAGGTTTAGTATTAACTATACGATTGTTAACCTTTAACTATTGAAGAGTTTTCTTCTTGCCCGCTTTTCCCTACTTTGTTCTTTTCAATCTTCTTTCTAAAGCAAACAATTTTGATGAGTCTCAGTCCCTTATCTGTCCATTATGAGAAGGGATTGGGTAAAAATGGGGTATTAGATTTGACTTACAGACTCCCCAAAAAAAGAAAGAAAAATCTCCTAACCTGCTGAAAATTGAGGGTTTTTCCCTAAGTAAAGAAAAAAGGCTGTTTGGCAGGATTGCCGTATAAGTTGTCCAATTTAAGGATTGTTTAAGTAATTCTCCTGACTTAGGCTAAATGGTGAGCACAGGACTAACCCCTTACATAACGTCCAGTGTCACTTCTGTGTCCTGTATGCGCAGTAATTGAAGGAGATAACGATGCAATTAAAACGTCGTGAAATTTTAAAAGGTAGCTTGCTTGGTGCGGGTATGACTGTCGGTTTAACCGATGTGTTTGCAAAAGGCTCGTCTCATAGTGGTGAGTCGGAATTCCCAACGGAAACGTTTGATGTCGTGGTGGTTGGTGCAGGTATGGCTGGTATGTGTGCTGCACTGGAAGCCGCAGAAAAGGGCGCTAACGTCGTTCTGCTCGAAAAGCGCGGTCGCCCTGATGGCGTGACGGTGTACTCTTCGGGTTGGATCGCAGCAGTGGGTAGCGACATGCAAAAGCACCACCCAGAAGATACCAAGGAAGCTTTTGTCGCCGACATGATGCGACTCTCTCGCTATAAGTCCGACCCTGAATTGATCAAACGCTACGCAGAAGAAGCGGGCGAGGGTGTCAATTGGTTGATTCAGAAAGGCGTACCTTTCAAACTTTGGGAAAACCTTCCCTCACCAGAGCTTTCTCGTTGCGTGATTTCGCAAGGTAACGGCATTACAGGCGGTTCGATGTTAATTCGCTGCTTGCTTAAAGCCTTAAACGAAAAGAAAGTTCCGATTCGCTATAACACGAACGCGATCGAACTCATCGTTACGGCAAATAACGAAGTTGAAGGCGTTTCTTGCCATACACCTGAAGGTCGCAAGAATTATCTTGCCAAGGGTGGAGTGATTTTGACGACGGGTGGCTACGGTGCCAATACTGCTATGACGGGTGCTTGGATTGGTCCGTGGGCAAATAACCTCGTGATGCGCGCCTCTCCTTGGAGCGTGGGTGAAAATATCACTATGGGTATGCAAGTTCGTGCGAAGTTGGTTTATTTGGACCAGTTCTATGCGGGTCCGATCACGCCGACTGGGCACGCGAATCCGTCTCCCTTGATGCATGCGGGCTACGGTATTCAGGTGAACACTGCTGGTAAGCGCTTCTTGCCAGAAGATTGGCTTCAAGTGCCTAAAGCCAAAGGTATCGCCAACCTCACGCCAGACAATCGCTCCTTCATGTTGATTGGTAGCGATGCTGATGATAATGACCAAATTTTAACTAAGACTCTCAAACGCTTTGCCAACTTGGGCTACAAAGTCCCGAATGGCAAGACGATTGCCGACGTAGCGAAGGCTGCTGGCGTTCCGGCAAAAGCTCTCGAAGAAACGGTGAAAGAATTCAATGCCGCTGTGAAAGCAGGTAAGGCAAAAGAACTCGATCCTCCGTACGAATTTGCTACGCCTCATGCTCTTGAAAAGGGCCCGTTCTATATGATCCCAGCTGCTGGTGGTATGGCTAATACCATGGGTGGTCCGAAGATCAACGTGAACGCTAACGTGGTGACCTGGGAAGATGAACCTGTACCAGGGCTTTATGCCGCAGGTGCCGCCGCTGGTGGTGTCTGGGTGCACGATGACATCGGTGGTAACCAGTTAGGGGGCTGCATGGTCTTTGGCCGTGTGGCAGCTCGTCACGCAACGGCTCGCGCAAAAGCACATGGATAATCGGGAGAGAGCTATGCAAAAATCGTTATTAAAAACTGCGTTATTTGGCGCATTAGTTGTGGCGTCCGCTAGCCTCTGGGCTCAAACGGACTCGTTCTTGGCAGATCGCCACGTGGGTCGTGGTGTGGCTTGTGCATCGTGCCACAGGGATAAGTCTCCAGCACCAGGCGCAAAGGTGCCTATGACGGCTTGCACAACGTGCCATGGAAGTCTTGATCAGGTTGCGGAACGCACCAAGAAAAAAGGTGTAACGCCTGATCCGCACTACAACCACTTAGTGGGTCTTAACTGTCTGGAATGCCATCAGGGACACAAGCCTTCTCAAAACGCTTGTTCTACCTGCCATGAAATCCAGTACAAAGTACCGTAACGGAGTCATTGTTTCTTCATCTTGAAGAGATATCTCCTGAGGGCGACTGTGAAGGAAGGGTTGTGATAAAGCTTCTGAATCGGTCGCCCTTTTTGCACCTAAAAGAAGTGGGTGGAAAAAGCTGAGAAACGCGTCATAATAAAGGTAAGACCCCCTGTGGAGATAGGAGAAAATCCGATGGGCACAACATTTCCTACTCGATGGCCAGAAAATTTAGAAACCGAAGAGCTGTCCTTTATCGCTTCTGCTGCTGACGTTGTTAATTGCGATGAGCGTGAATTGGTGCTCCACAAGCACCGCACAGGACAAATTACTCTTGCTGTGCAAGGCCAAGTCAATATCCGACTTGAGAAAGAAGTTTTGGCAGTTCCTGTGCGCTCAGTCGTGTGGGTGCCTGCTGGCGTGCTCCATAGCGGGGAACTCGCTCCTGGGGCAGAATCCGTCTTTTTCATGGTGAAAGCCAACGCAGAGCTCGTGAAAAAATTACCCAAAAAGCCAGCTCGCCTGATGATTAATACCATGACCTACGAAATGATTCGTTATTTTGCGCAAGCACGCCCCGAAGAAGTAGGGCGTCACCACTACGAGGCAATAGCGAAAGTCATATTGGAGCAGCTCACGCTGGCGCAGTCACTTCCTGTGAGTTTTGCTCCTGTACCCAATCATCCTGTCTTGAGAAAATTAGTCGAAGAATTTTCGAAGAAAGAAAACGCAAAACGCACCAATGCAGAGTGGGCGGAATCGGTGCATATGACTGAGAGAACGCTTTCTCGGCTTGTGTTGAAGGAAACAGGGCTTTCCTTTAAGCGGTGGCGACTGCATCTTAATTTACTTGAGAGTCTTCCCATGGTGATGGAAAAAGTCAATATTGGTACGATTGCCCAACACTGTGGCTATGAAACGACTTCCTCCTTTATTTCGGCCTTTAAAAATGTCTTTGGCATGACCCCAGGGCAGCTACGCCAAGTGAACACTTTGAAGTCTTAAAAGAAAAAGTCAATAAAAAATTTAAGGAAATATACCTTAAAAATCGCAGGGTTAATAATTGCTGATAAAAATTAAGTAAACAATTTAATGTTAGGGATTACCCCTGAAATCGACTACTTCGCCTATTCACTAGAGGAATAGCGCTCTTGTGAATGTCTTTATGATTGATTGAGGTCAATGAAAAAATCGTTACCTAATTAGTATTAGATGCAACGGTGAGATTTTTTCTGCTTACACTAATCCTTAAGCAGGGAGAGACACTTCTCTTTTGGTAGAGGTCTGTCCTTTCTTTTATGAGAAGAAGTCCTCTCGCATAATCCCGGCCCTTGACCACCCCTTGAGAGCGTTGGGCAGATTTCTTCTCGCTCACCGTTAGATACTAATATGCCAAAGTTAACCCGCCGTCATTTCCTCACCTCTTCGGCTGCAGCTGGTATTGCTGCCACCATCCCCGTCGCACAAGCTGCTGTGGTGCCGGGTGAAAAAGGTGTACGCAACTTAGCCGACAATCCCGCCGCGAAGAAAAGCGCTGCTAAATTCCAGCAAATCGATAAGTTGGAAGCGCCTGATCTGAAATTGTCTGGCACGTTTGATTTGGGTAAGTCCACGATCAACGAAGGTGAAGTCATGACGGCTAACCGCTGGGGCGTTGCACGTGCTCACGTTCAGGGTGGCAAGTTGACTCACTTGACCCCGTTTGAACATGACTATGCACCTAGCGTCAATTTGAATGGTTTGTGTGAACTTCCGTACAACACCGCTCGTATTCGCTTCCCGATGGTTCGTGAATCCTATTTGAAGGAAGGTCACTCGAGCCGTGCTAAGCGTGGTCGCGACCGCTGGGTCCGTGTCTCTTGGGACAAGGCCCTTAAATTGGTTGCCAACGAAATGGCTGGTGTTTATGACAAGTATGGTCCTGCCGCCGTGTGGGGTCGCTCCTACGGTTGGATGAGTACTGGTAAGGTGCAGGGTTCCATTCCGCTTCTCCAGCGTTTGCTCAACTTGTGCGGTGGCTACATTAAGACCCGTAACAGCTACTCTACGGCTGCTATTTCTTGCATTCTCCCCTATGTGGTGGGAACGGGTGATCCACGTAGCACGAGCTGGGATAGTGTGATTCAGAATTCTCAGCGTATCGTTTTCTGGGGTGCTGACCCGATCGTCACGAACGACATCGACTGGTACACCACGATCCACAACTGCGCTGGCTACCTCCGTGCCTTGAAGGGCAAGAAGGATGTGAAGACCTACGCCATCAACCCGTTGAAGCCTGATACGGCTGAATACTTGGATAGCGAATGGATCGCTCCGCGTCCTGGTACCGACACCGCGATGATGCTCGGTATGATCTGCCACTTGGTGGATACGGGCAAGGCTGATATGGCCTTCTTGAAGAAATACACCTCTGGCTATCAGGAATTCTTGGACTACGTTGCTGGTAAAGGAGACGGCAAGAAGAAGACACCAGAATGGGCAGCCGAAATCTCTGGTGTGCCTGCTGAAAAGATCCGCGCTTTGGCTGAAGACTTGGCCGCACATCGCACGATGATCATGATGGGCTGGGGTATCCAGCGTATCGACTTCGGTGAACAGTTCCACTGGATGGGCTATGCTCTCGCAGCTGTTTTGGGTCAGATCGGCTTGCCTGGTGGCGGTATGGGTACGAACTACCAGTACTCCAACGGTGGTGCCCCCTTGGCTCATGCTCCGTTCTTGGGCTCGATTAGCGCTAGCGTGAAACCCGCTCGCCCTGTGAAGGTTCCGTATCCGGAAGGTTTGGTTGTGCCAGTGGCAAGCTTTGCTGACTGCTTCTTGACCCCGGGTAAGGAAATTGACTTTGACGGCAAGAAAATGAAGTTGCCTGAAGTGCACTTCGTCTTCTGGGCTGGTGGTAACCCGTTTGCTCACCAACCGCAGACGAACCAGGTTGCGGAAGCCTTCCGTAAGCCTGACTGCGTGGTGGTTTCTGATATCAACTGGACGGCTACGGCTCGTCACGCTGACATTGTGTTGCCGGCTTGCACGACGTTTGAAACGAACGACATTACCAACATTGGTACCTACACCAATGACGGCTTCGTTGCAATGCAGCAAGCGATCGAACCGCAGTGGGAATCCAAGCCCAACTACTGGATCTTCTCCGAATTAGCCAAACGCTTAGGCGTGGAAAAGGAATTCACGGAAGGTCGTACGATCGAACAGTGGATTGAAAAACTCTACACCGACGCTCGTGGCTTTGGTGCGAAGATTGGCGTCAATATGCCTGCCTTTGCCGACTTCTGGAAGAAGGGCTATGTGATGTTCGATGTGAAGCCTGAAGACCGCAACTACATCCAGATGGGTAAATTCCGTCAGGATCCGAAGGCTAACGCTCTCGGTACGGAAAGTGGCTTGATTCAGCTCTTCTCGCCCAAGATCGCTTCTTATAAGTACGATGACTGTTTGGGTCACCCGGCTTACTTCCAGCCAACGGAAGGTACGGCAACGAGCACGAAGGAATTCCCGCTCGCGCTCATGGCCTGTAAGAGCCGTTATCGCTTGCACAGTCAGTTGGATAGCACGGTTTCTAACCGCTTCGCTGACATTCAGGGTCGCGAACCGTGCTGGATCAACCCGGCTGATGCTAAGGATCGTAAGATCGAAAATGGCGATATCGTGTTGGTCTCGAGCCGCCGCGGTAAGATCCTCGCTGGTGCTTACATCACCGATCGTGTGATGTCTGGTGTTGTGGTGGTTCACCACGGTGCTTGGTACACCCCGCAGGATATCAAGGGTGAAGAAATCGATATTCACGGTAACTCCAACACCTTGACGCTCAATAAGCCCACCTCTAAGCTCGCTAACGGTAACATCGCTTCGACGGCGAATGTTCAGGTGAGCAAGTGGGAAGGTGAAGTGCCGCCGATCTATACCTGGCACGAACCCGCCTAATTTGGGCATCAGCTAGTAACGCAAAGGGCAGGGTGTACACCACCTTGCCCCACGCAGCGCTAGAAAAGCAAAAACGCGAACCTCTTTTATCGGAGTGTTCGCGTTTTTTGCGCTCTAGGGAAAAATTAGAATTTACGGAAATGCTTCACCGAGCTCACCACCACTCCAAAAAGACACTTTTGAAAGTCCGAAAAAAGAAGGGTGGGTGAGGGATTTTTTGCGTTTTCCGAGCAAAGGAAATGCTCTCCCTCTGTGATGAGAAGTTTCCCAACGTGGAAAGTGGGCTTCGTGGCATCAATATCGACCATGAGCACAATGTCTCCTGTGCGGGGACGAAGCTCTTGTTTGACGACCAACATATCACCTTTAGCAATCCCCAGGTCAAGGAGTCGATCATCAGGCATTTGGTAGAAAAAGGAGCGCTCAGGGCTTGGAGTTAAGAGAGAAACGGGATCGAACTGGGCGCCAGCGGCTTTTAGGGCACTACCTCGCTTTGCTTTCTTGTCAGTCCCCAACGCTTGAATGGCCACTTCTGGAATAGTCATAGGGGTTTGAGTCGAGGGGAGTGCACGAATAAAGAGGGGCTCGTCTTCGCGCTCAAGGCTCACTTCTTCTGGAGTTTGGGCAGCAACGTTTAGCACATGGCGCAACCACTCATAACCTCCCAAGTTTTGATAGGTTTTGTGCTGTTCATCAGAAAGGCGCACTTGAAGCGTAAATTCAAATGCTTTATCTCCTTTAGGATGACGACCTCGTTTTTTCTTTTTAGTCGGGGTGTCAGGAGGCTTAGTAGAAACGACTGTTTCGGGATTAACGACAGGCATAATACAAAGTAAAAATACAAACGACAGACTGGGGAGAAATGAGCATGAGGGTCACGGTTTGTGTGAGAGAGCGCACAAACGTTTTTTCCTCCCATTTTTCTACTCTAGCAGACTTAAAGTAGATTTTGCGTTGATCTAGTGATTTTCATCAATAAAATTATGCTTTTTCTCAATATTTTTGATATTAAATAGAAAAAACGCCTCTGATTTTGAAAATCAAAGGCGTAGAGGCGAGAAAAAAATATTCCCTAATTAAGCTCCATAGAAGCGTGTGAGGTGTTCATCAAAACGCTTAAAGTCGTCGGTAATCGTTGGATTCTTAAAGACGTCATTGATGATAAAGGACGTGATGGGGCGCATTCCGATAAATTGGAATGCTTTGTGCACGGGGAAGAGAACGCCATCAATGCCCCGGCCTTCAAAGAACTGCAGGGGCTCTGTGAACGCTTCAAGCGGCGCATTCCACGTTGTGCTCAACATATAAGTTTTGCCTGTGAGCGTGCCACCAGTGCCGTAGAGCCTTGTGTGATCATGGCGGCTACGACCGTCGTTAGGATTAATCGCGGGGCACATAAAGACTTCATCAATGTAGCGCTTTAACTGCCACGGGTAGCTCATCCACCAGCCAGGGAACTGAACGATGATGCTGTCAGCTTCGGCAAACTTAATGGCTTCTTCATCCGGGTCAAAGTCACGATCGACCTCAGTCACAGTTACTTTGTGGCCAAAGCCCTTTAAGAGCTCGGCAGCGTGTTGTGAGAGCGCGTGATTAAGCGTACTGCCACCGCCATGGAATTTGCAGCCAGCGTCAACGATCAAAATATTGAGTGGTTTAATTTCGGACATGCTTATCTCCAGAAAAAGACGCGCTCAAACTAATCGGTTTATGAAGCGCGCATTAGGAATTTCATTCGTATGAGCCATGTTAACGGAAGGGGAAAGAAAAGGACGTGAGTAATTGTAATGATGATGGTTACAAAAAGGAAAGCCTCTTGGAAAAGAAGTTCTTCTCAAGAGGCTAGTGCGGGTTAGCTTAAACGCGAAAGATTATTTTTCGGCGTTTAAGAAGTTAAGCGCCGTCTGCACATAGAGTGCTGCACCCTTAATGAGCACGCTTTCGTCTACTTTGTAGAAGTTGGAGTGTTGTGGGTAGACCGCATCAAGCGCTTCGTTACGCACACCCAAGAAGGCCATTGCACCAGGAACGCGTTCCGTGAAGTAGGCGAAGTCTTCGCCACCCATGGTGCAACCGTAACCTGCTTCGCAATCCTTACCAAAGATCGATTCAGCAGCTTCAAGCGCAATGCCATTGATGCGCGCATCGTTAATCGTCGGTGGCACTTGCGGAAGGTATTCCACTTCGGCTTCGGCACCAAAGGTCTTTGCGGTTTCTGCGGCAATACGCGAGATCTGTTCAGGGAACTTCGCACGAATTTCGGGGTTAAAGCAACGCGTCGTGCCTTCCAAGTAAGCAGTGCCCGCGATCACGTTAAAGCGCGTGCCAGCGTTAAAGATCCCAACAGAGAGCACGGCCGTTTCCGTTGGAGGCGTTTCACGACTCACAATCGTCTGCAAGTTCTGCACAATAGCAGCGCCAACGACGACAGCGTCCACACAAAGATGAGGCTGTGCGCCGTGACCACCCTTGGCTTTCACGTGGATTTTGAAAAGGTCACCTGAGGCCATACGCGGACCCACTTCAAGAGAGACCTTCCCAGCAGGAATATCGCTCCAGACATGCATCCCAAAGCAAGCATCAACACCATCCAGAGCGCCGCCAGCAATCATCGACTTAGCGCCCTTGGCGCACTCTTCAGCAGGTTGGAAGAAAAGACGCACGGTACCGTGAATCTGATCTTTCATTTCGTTCAACATCAACGCAGCGGTGAGCAACATCGACGTGTGGCAGTCGTGGCCACAAGCATGCATCACGCCTTCGTTTTGGCTAGCAAAGTCGCAGCCTGTTTTTTCGAGCACTTCAAGCGCATCCATGTCGCCACGGAGCATGAAGGTTTTGCCAGGATGGTTACCTTTAATTTCGGCGACAACACCAGTTTCTAGGCCAATTTGCTTCCAAGGAATACCAGCAGCCGTCAATTCTTCCTGCACACGCTTACTCGTTTCGTATTCGTGGCAGCTGATTTCAGGATGTTGGTGGAAGTGGCGACGCATCTTCACCTGATAGTCGCCATATTTAGCCATAAGTTCTTGTAAATTCGCCATTTTTCAATGTCCACAAAAAGCGCTCTAACTTCTTCTCTTTAGAGCATATTGACAAAAATACCTGCAATGATCACCGAGGTAATCGTCACCGTGACGAACCCACTCACAATCATTGCGGGGAACATGCGACTCATCAAGAAGGCATGTTCCTGAGGATCTTTAGTAAGAGCATCACAGGTCTGGATCGTGATGATCTGGTCAAACGGATAACCGTAAAGGGCGGTCAAGCAGTTTGCAAAAGCAAGTGGCACGCTCACTTTCAAGGCTTTCGCCACAAAGTAGGCCACAAAGAACATCCCGACGAGACCGACCACAATCAACGTAATCATAGGTCCGATGATAGAACCGAGCATCTCAGGAGTGCAATCTTTTAAACCATCGAAGATGTACATCGTCAAGGCGAACATCATGATGCCAGCGGAATTTGCTTTCACTAGAGAGTTACGATCCAAAAAGCCCAAACGGCAGAAAATAATACCTAAGAGCAGAGCCCAAATCGCAGCGGAAATCTTCGTATAGGGGGCGATTTCAAGCGCGAGCCAAGCCACTACGCCCAACTTCGTCAGCACCATCGTCGGGGAATTCCAGCTAGCCGGAAGTTCGAGCGGAAGGCGAGCAGGGGAGACTTCAATATGGCCTTCACCCAACTTCGTGGCGCTATGCACCGCGTCCATATCTTCTTCAGAAAGCGTCAATTCACCTTTGCGATAGCCTTCAAGAAGACGGGCGCCTTCACGCTTTAAGCAAATAGCCGTAAGGGGGTAACCAGCGAAACCTTGCACGCAATACATGGCAATGGCGAACACAGCAGCCACCGTCAAACCAGCCTTCGTTGCAGCCGTTTGCATCATCGTTGCGGCCACGATACCGCCCGTGAGTGGCGGAAGACCAGCGATCACAAGGGCGCGATCCATGAAAAATGGCGCTACAAAGTAGCAAAGCGCCACCATGCCAGCCAAGCCAGAGAGGCAGATCAAGGCGGCACGCCACTGAGCCATCAACTGCTTCACGCTAATAATGGTCCCCAAGTGAGTAATGAGCAAGAAGATACCAAGCGTTGCCCCAAAGGGAATCAAGAAGGAGTCTTTCACAAGACTCGCAGGAATCACGGTCCAGTAGCCGAGCAAAATCAACACGGCTGAGGCAAAAACTGAGGGGATCCAGGCCTTTGTGATACGCGAAATAAAGTCGCCAAACAGAATCACAATGCCGCAAATCACGAAAGCGACTAAAAAGTTATACATGGGGCTTCTCCGAGTGAAAAAACGAGGGGTTGGGGGAGTGACCTCTTCTTCGATTGTAGGCACAAGAAAAAGAAAAATGCTAAGAGAGTTTGGTCTTATTGATTCTGCGCTTTCCTTGAGGGACTTAAGCCCTAGGGAAAAACGAGTAGAAAGGTCGTTTTTGCAAAAAAAACGTTAATGCAGGAAGAAGTATGCCAGTTTTTACGTACTACAAAAGGCAAGTTAGGGAAAGCGAGGGGAAAAAAGAGAAGAGCATGAAATTAATTAGCTATTGATTTTTATAAATTTATAGTTTTTTGCTAATGAAAAAGTTGAGCATTTTTGTCGGATTTCTCTTTTTAGATAAAGGCGAAACTTTTTAATTCAACTGTGCAAGTAGTGAAAATAAGTTATTTCCTTAGTTTTTGAGTAGGACTCTTAGGGTGAAGAAGGCTCTCTCAGAGGGACTAATACTGGAGAGTTATCTCCGTGGAGAGGGTTCTGTCAACCCCTCCCAAAAGGGAGATGTGCGAGGCGTAACGATTCGATACGATGAGGAACATAAAAGTTGTATTTGAAATACAACATTTAAAAATCCCTTTGTTTTGAGGTAGGAAGCGCACCTCAAAATACGTCTCAACTTCATAAAGAAAAAAGCGAGAATTCTTATGGGTCAATATAAAAAGCTATGGTACTTGCTCATTGCAGTACTCGTTGTGGCCTTCACGCTCTTGGGCTTTGCTGGGCGTGAAGTCTATCGTCATGCACCACCTTTCCCGAGCGTTGTGCAGACCTCTTCGGGTGAAGTGCTTTTCACCAAAGACAATATCCTCCATGGTCAGACGGCTTGGCAGTCGACTGGCGGTATGGAAGTGGGTTCCATCTTAGGCCACGGTGCTTATCAGGCACCAGACTGGACGGCCGATTGGTTGCACCGTGAATTGAACGCTTGGCTCGATTTGACTGCTCAGGAACGCTTTGGGACGACTTACGACAAACTCACGATCGAAAATCAGGCTGCGCTTCGTGCTGCTTTGAAGGCGGAATATAACGAAGGCGGTAAGCCCGATGCCAACGATCGCGTAACGGTCTCTGACACGCGCGCTAAAGCCATCAAAGAAACGGCGAAATACTACGTAGCGCTCTATGGTGACGATCCTGCCTTTGCAACGACGCGTGAACACTTCGCCATGAAGACCAATACCTTGGCTGGTGAATCTGATCGTCAGGACATGACCGCTTTCTTCTTCTGGACGGCTTGGGCTTCTTCGACGAACCGCCCAGATACGGATGCCACCTACACGAACAACTGGCCGCATGAACCGTTGATAGAAAATGTGCCGACGACGGAAAATGTGATTTGGTCTGTGGTCTCTATTGTGGTGCTTCTCTTCGGTATTGGTCTCATGATCTGGGGCTACAGCTGGCAGAAGGGTCATGATGAGGTGAAGGTGCCGTCTGCGGATCCGCTCTCTCGTTTGTCTTTGACGCCTAGCCAGAAAGCGCTCTGGAAGTATGTCGCCTTGACGGGTGTGCTCTTCTTAGTGCAGGTGATGTTGGGTGGATTTGTCGCTCACTACACGATTGAAGGGGGTGGCTTCTACGGTATCGATACCTCAGAGTTCTTCCCGTACTCCTTGGCCCGTACTTGGCATATTCAGTCGGCTATCTTCTGGATTGCTACTGGCTTCTTGACTGCTGGTCTCTTCTTAGCCCCGATCATTAACGGCGGCAAAGATCCGAAGTTCCAACGCTTTGGCGTGAACCTTCTCTTTGTGGCACTCTTGATTGTGGCAGGCGGCTCCTTTGCGGGTAACTATGTCGCTATCGCTCAGACCTTGCCGAAGCATTTGAACTTCTGGTTCGGTCATCAGGGCTATGAATTCTTGGATATTGGTCGCTTCTGGCAGTTGATGCTCTTTGTGGGCCTCTTGCTCTGGCTCTTCTTGATGCTCCGCTGCACCGTGAACGCTTTGAAGAACAAAGATTCTGACCGTAACCTCTTGGCGATCTTCATTGCCTCCATGGTGGGTGTGGGTCTCTTCTATGGCCCGGGTCTCTTCTACGGCGAACATACCTCTCTTACCGTCATGGAATACTGGCGCTGGTGGGTGGTTCACCTCTGGGTGGAAGGCTTCTTTGAAGTGTTTGCTACGGCCGCCATTGCCTTTGTGTTCTACAACCTCGGTCTTGTGCGCTTGCGCACGGCCACGGTGAGCACCTTGGCCGCTGCCTCGATCTTCTTGATCGGTGGCGTGCCAGGCACGATGCACCACCTTTACTTCTCTGGCGTGACCTCTGTCGGTATGGGTATGGGTGCTGTGTTCTCCGCCTTGGAAGTGGTGCCGCTCGTGCTCTTGGGCTACGAAGCCTATGAACATTGGTCTTATCAGCATGCCGCTCCGTGGGCAAAACGCTTGCGTTGGCCGGTGATGTGCTTCGTCGCGGTGGCTTTCTGGAACATGTTGGGTGCTGGGGTCTTCGGCTTCTTGATCAATCCGCCGATCTCGCTCTTCTACCTTCAGGGTTTGAACACGACGGCAGTGCACTCTCACTCCGCTCTCTTCGGTGTATACGGCTTCTTGGCCTTAGGCTTCATCTTCTTGGTGACGAACTACTTGAAGCCAAAAGCAGAGTACTCTCCTATGTTGATGGCTCCTGGCTTCTGGCTCTTGAATGTGGGCCTAGTGTTGATGATCGTGACGAGCCTCTTGCCGATCGGTATCATTCAGGCTTCTGCCAGTATCTCTGAAGGTCTCTGGTACGCTCGTAGCGAAGAAATCATGCAGAGTTTGGCTCTTGTGAACTTGCGCTGGCTCCGCATCTTGGGCGATACGGTCTTCATCGTGGGTGCCTTCATGGTGGTGATTCAAGCCTTCAAGCTGATCTTCAGCCCGCGTGAATAACGCAGCCAAAGAGAAAGCCCTTCTCTAAAGAAGGAAGGGCGAGTAGCTCTTAAAACAAAACGCAGTCAAGCATAGTGCCTGGCTGCGTTTTTAATTAGCTCTTCGTTAAAATCTGAGTGATCAGTGTTTTTTCACCAAAGACACTCCAGCTTCCCAATTACGAATTGCATTTAAGTTCGCATAGCGAGCAACTGATTCATATTCGGGTAAAGCACGATTAACAGCAGCAACAACCATGTTGATCAAAGCGCCATTGTTGTTATTTGCAGAGTCTTGGCTAGCAGTGCCAGTGCCCGAGAATAGCAAGGTTCCATCTTTGTGATAAAGCTTATACTCGACTTCAACCGAGGTTACAGTACCAAAAACTTGATAAGCAGCATCCCAATGTAGGATTTTCACAAACAGGACAGCATCTGCGTGGAACATACTAGCCAATTGTGTGGGCTCAATTTGCTGAACTCGTTCAGGCTCGTAGTATCCCTCGTTTTCCAAGACCATCCTTACAGTATCTAGAGGGAACACATAGTATCCCAACCCTTCACTCAAGGAGTAGGGCATCACTGCTGTCATTAGCAAATCTGCTCCCACGGTATTAGTCTCGTTAACAGGTGGCACTACCAGGATGGATTCCACGCCCTTGGAAGAGATAGCTACTGGCTCGGAGGGCGGAGGTGTGACACATCCTGTGAGCAAAGTGGCACACATCAATGATGCTAAAAAAAAGCCTTTTTTCATTGTTTTTCTCCTTTCTTCTCGCTACCAGCGGACGCTCTATTAACCCCCTGAATTAGAGCTTCCATAAAGCCTTTGCCTTGTGGCCATGTGTCAGCTTCTTTCTGATAGTACTGAAGAGCTTCTGCCTTTTTTCCTGCACGCAAGTAAAAAGTTCCAATTTCGGCATAGAGCCCAGGGGCCATAGAAACACCACGAGTTTGTGCTTCTTTTTCAGCACCAAGGAGGGTTTGAATATATTGGTCTCCGTCAATCTTTTGCCCGTAGTATTGATAGACCATTTCTCGATAATTACCCCAAGCAAAGTCATCTGGTACTGGCGCGGTGTACTGGCAACCAGACAAAAATGCGATGGATGCCAGAGTCACAACGAATAATGAGCGTTTCATAACAGAAAATCCTTATTGAACAACAATAGTCTTAGTGACGCCATCACCAGCGTAAATACGCTCTTGCATTTTGGAGCCATCAGGACGGACAATTTCAACGAGGTGTGTTCCTGGGAGAATTCGAAGGGTCGCCTTCCCGTCAAGGTAATCAGAAACCTTACCTACAGCTTTCCCGTCGACCAAAACAGCCATCTTCGAGGCTTTTAAAGTCGTCTTAAAAGTAATTTGCGGACGGTTATCCAAGGTTTGCGCTGTATATCTAGGAGCTGTGCAGCCAGCTAAAAGAACAGAAGCAGCGAGTGTTAAAAGTGCTGTTTTAAAAAAAACTTTCATCGTGTGCCTCCTTACTTAATTTCTTCGACGATGAGTTTGTCAACTTGCTGACCTGCCAGAGAGCCACTCACGAGTTGCACGAGACTCCCTTCGGTTTCAGCGGTGTCGCCAAAAGTCTGGATGACACGAATGCGGGCGATTTCTTGGCCAGGAAGCTGAACATTAAAACCAGTCTGCGCAGACTTCACAGACTTACCCATGGCTTTCACAACCAATTCCATGCCTGGCTTGAGACCTTGGGAGGTGCCGCCGGAAATTGCGATAGAACCTGGTTCTAGAGTTAAAAATGCTGTACGCCAAGGGCGATTAGCCAAACCATTGACCATCTTAGAAACAACGTCTGAGACAGCTAAAGAAATAGCTTTGTCATTGAGTGTCCCGTCATAAGTCGTACGAGCACCATATCCCAAAATTGATCCCGATTCAGCTCTTGCTTCACCAGCGCCCGAGAAGGAAGCGATCACAACGCCATTGCTTGTATCGACGAGACGTACGTCCATTTTTGCGTAAGCAATCTGTGATTTTGTAGATCTCCAGAACTCAGATACGCCGTCAGTTCTGCGACCAAATTCGGTGATGGAGCCGATTACCAATACATCTGCACCAACAGCCTGGAACTGATTGCCCGTTAATTGACTTTCTTTAGAAAGCGAAGCTAAATCAGTGCGCTCTAAAACGGTAAACTGATTAGATTCTCGTAACGCTTTAGCCAACATATCCGCGGTTTGCTTGCCTAAAGGGTCACCTTGCGAATCGCGCAACAGGCTCTTTCCATAGGAGGTTTCATTTGTAATTCGCCCTAAAGCGATCTTGCGCTTGAGCACTGGTGTGGGCAATTGTGCTTGTTGAGTTTCTTGTGCTACTTTCTGCGTCTCCAAACTAATGGGAGCTTCCTTTTCTTTAATAGGACCAATGCAGCCGACTAAAGTCGTTGCTAAGATTGCCGTCGTGAGAACTTTAAGAGTTGTATGCATGATCTGTTACTCTGAAGATTCCTTGATTTTCAATAAAGTTAAACCGCAATATTGAAAAATTTATAAGGGTGTTGGGCTTTGAGAACCATTCTCGATTTTAGCATTTTGACATAATTTTGTCATGTCGTTACATAAGCTATAACGATCAAACTATCAAGTTTTAAGATAACAAATAGACATAAAATGTCATGTCTGTAAAAGATATCTCTTTCATCAGGGATAACCCTAAAAATTCTCTTACAATACCACCAACTTAAAAATATAGATCCCGCAAGTGGAAGTCGTGTCCACCCATAAAAAGAATGACAACTATATGTCTCAACAAAAAAATAGTAAGCTGTTCCTGATCATTTTGCTCGGGACCATGTCTGCCTTTGGGCCATTTATTATTGACCTTTATCTCCCTTCACTCCCAGAACTCAAAGAATACTTCAATACCACGCCAGCACTCACGCAGGTGAGTTTGATGACGGCCATGATTGGCATGGCGGTGGGGCAGTTAATTCTGGGACCAGTCAGCGATACAGTAGGGCGCAAAAAGCCTTTAGTCATTTCATTGATCATCTTTACGCTCACCTCTGTCGCACTGATCTTTGCCCCAAATATTCATGTTCTTATCACGCTACGCGCTATCCAAGGGCTCTCAGCAGCGGGCTCCGTTGTGCTCTCTCGTGCAATTGCTACTGACCTCTATCGAGGCCGAGAATTAGGCACGTTCTTTGCTCTTTTGATGACGGTGCACGGGATTGCTCCGGTGATTTCTCCGATGGCCGGAAGCTTCTTGCTCACCTTCACGGATTGGCATGGCGTTTTTGTGAGTTTGACGATTTTGGGGCTCGCGCTTCTTACCGCAGTGCTCTTTTACCATGAATCGCTTCCGCCCGAAAAGCGCTTTCATACACCACTCTTGCAAGCTTTTGCCGTTTATCTTGCGATTTTGCGCAAGAAGACCTTCATGGGCTTTGTGGCAATGCAGAGTTTAGGCTTTGGCGGGCTGTTTTCCTACATTTCCGCTTCTCCCTTCATTTTCCAATCGAGCTTTAACCTCTCTCCGCTCGCCTTTAGCCTTTGCTTTGGAGCGAATGGTCTTGCGGTAATGACGGGGGCCAACGTAGGTAACAAACTCGACGGACGTCTTGCCGTTCGTATCGGAGTCTCGCTTTTCTGGCTCGCGACGGTTTACCTTGCTTGTGCACTTAATCTGCACTGGGGTGTTTACTTTGTGGAAGCGGGCTTCTTTGCAATGTCGCTCTCTTTGGGCTTTATCTTCCCAACGGTCTCGATGCAGGCTATGAGTGCAGAGCGAAAAAATGCAGGAACCGCTTCAGCGCTCGTTGGATTCTTCCCCTTCTTTATCGGTGCAATCTGCTCGCCGCTCGTGGGGATTGGCGACATTTTCATCGCCACTTCAATCGTCTTACTTATCTCGAGCACTCTAACCGCCTTGGTTTATTTCAAAGTGAAAGACAAGATGGTTTTTGACTAAGCGATTCGACAAAGGCTTCCCGTTTTCTTTCTTAGATCGGGAAGTTTTTTGTTGTGAAAGTGACCTTCGGGTTTTCACTATCTTTTAAGGCATTTCGGTTAAAATGCCTGCACTCTTTTTTAACCTATTTCGCATAGCCCTTTGCGAGAAGGCGCTGTGCCAACTATTGTCATTAGCTTATGTCGATTAGTGAAAAACTCATTGAACGTCTCAAAGCCGAAGGCATTCCTTTTAAATCCAACGATAACATTGGCGACTACGTAAGCGAAGAAGAACTCGCCGAACTTCGTAAAGAAGTGACCGAAAAGGTTCGCGCCGTGTTGCGCTCTTTGGTGATCGATATCGATAACGATCCCAATATGCAAGAAACGGCTGAACGTATTGCCAAAATGTATTTGGAAGAAACCTTCGAAGGTCGCTATCGTGCCATGCCGAAGGTTACCTACTTCCCCAACACTAAAGAACTCCAGGATATGCTCATTGTGGGCAATATTCCTGTGCGTTCGACTTGCTCGCACCACTTTGCTCCAATTATGGGGGAAGCCTGGATTGGGATTGTGCCAGGTGAAAAGGTGATCGGTATCTCGAAATTCTCCCGTTTGATCTCTTGGATTATGAGCCGTCCGCAAATTCAAGAAGAAAGTACAATACAGATCGCTGATTTGCTTGAAACCTTGATCGCTCCCAAAGGGATTGCCGTTTATATCAAGGCTAACCACGCCTGCATGGCTTGGCGCGGGGTAAAGGATACGCACTCCTGCATGACCACGATGGTGATGCGTGGTGCTTTTGAAGACGCCGACAAGCGCCGCGAATTCTTGGAGGCTTGCAAAGAATGATCGTAGCGACTCGTTATCACGATATTTCTTGCGGACACCGTGTGGCCAACCATGAATCGAAGTGTGCCCATTTGCACGGCCATAACTACCGCATTACGTTTGAATGCGCAGCTGAAGAGCTCGACAACATTGGTCGCGTTTTGGACTTTTCCGTTATTAAGGGCACGCTCTGCGAATGGTTGGAAGCTAATTGGGACCATCATTTCTTGATTTGGGCAGAAGACCCAATCAAAGATGCGCTCACCGCGATCGATTCGACCGTCGTGGTGGTTCCCTTTAATCCAACCGCCGAAAACATGGCGACTCACCTTGCCGAAGTGGTGGCACCTGAAGCTCTGAAGGGTACGGGGGTGACTGTTGTTCGTTGCACGGTAGAAGAAACTCGCAAATGTTCTGCGACCTGGAGTTTGACGCAATATGTTCGTCAATGAAATCTTTTACTCCGTACAGGGGGAAGGAGCACTCACAGGTAAACCAGCCGTTTTTGTTCGCTTGCAGGGGTGCTTATGTCAATGCCCCTGGTGCGACACAAAGTGGACTTGGAAAGAGGGCAGAGAAGCTCGATTAACGCTCGAAGAGTGTTTTGAAAAGGCGGATACTGCCCACTACGCGAACGCAACCGCAGGAGAAATTGTCGAAGCGGTTAAAGCACATTTCCCGCAAGCACCGATGGTAGTGCTTACGGGAGGGGAACCCTGCCTGCAGCCACTCTATGAACTTTGTGAACGCTTTCAGCAGGAAGGCATCATGGTGCAGATTGAAACGAGCGGAACAGAACCCATCGATGTACCCGATGGTGTCTATGTCACCGTGAGCCCAAAGGTGAATATGCCAGGCGGGCGAAAGATGCATTTGCCATCGCTGAAACGTGCTGATGAAATCAAGATGGTGCTGGGAAGCGAAAAGGATATCTCCGTACTCGACGGACTTCTCGCTTATTGTACGGAAGACGTGGTGATTTCTTTACAACCACTGAGTTGCCAAGAAGCTTCCACAAAACTCTGCATCAAGACCGTGATGGAACGAGGCGATTCGTATCGCGTATCACTTCAGTCGCACAAATTCTTGCATGTGCGATAAAGACTATCCCCTTCCTAGAGCGTTTAGAGAAGGGGATTTCTTTATTATCGAGCAAGGCTCAAACCAATAAGCCCAGCTAAAATCGCAATCAAACTCAAAAGACGTATCAAGGTAGCGGGTTCTTGGAAAAAGAAAATCCCGACTAAGGCCGTTCCCATACCGCCAATTCCTGTCCAGACGATATAAGCAGTACCCATATGGATATGACGTTGGGCAAGATAGAGGAATGCCATTGATGTGACCATAGAAAGCAGTGCTAAGCCCAACCACAGCACGGTATGCATGGTGTTGTTCTGAGCTTGTGCCATGGCCGACATCTTGAAACCCAAAGGCCAACCCAATTCACTAATCCCGGCTAACACGAGGTAAAGCCAACTCATTGCAAATACTCCTTCAAAAAGGAAAATAGAAAATTCTTTTAATAAAGAGCATTCTAAAGTCTCCCACTGATGGGAGAGTCAAGTGTAAAATATCCCATAAAGTAGTGATTTTGCTTTGAAAGCTACTAGACCACCACGAGGAAAGACCATGAAAAGTAGTGCAAAAGTTAAACGCATGAGTATTGGCGAATTTTCGACTCTCTCAGGCATTAGTGTTAAAGCTTTGCGACACTGGGATGAGATGGGGCTTCTGACGCCAGCTTATGTTGATCAAAGTAGCCGATATCGCTACTATCTTTTGCAGCAGCTTCAGGTGGTTGACCGACTCGAACACCTCAAAACGATGGGGCTTCCAATGAATTCATTGATGCACTGGGCGGCAGAAGAGGGACTTGAGGAAGGAGATAAGCTCACAGCAGAACAGTTCCAGCACTATGCAGAGCGAAAACTCGAAGAAAAAGCGCGCGATATTCATCGTGCTCAGCTCGTTTTGGAGTGGGCAAAACGTCGCCTAGCTGAAGAGCGATACCTTGAACAGCATGTGCAGGCTCAGGGAATTCGGCCTTCCGAACGGTATTTCATAAACTATCTTTGTTCTGTTGAACGACTCAGTCAAATTCCAGACGATTACGCGTTGCAAACGGCCCTGAGTGAATTCTATGCAGAACTTAAAAAGCTGAATGCTCCGATGGCAGCTGATTGGGGGATGCTCCTCTTTTACAATAGCGATGCCAAACACTGGGATATTTTCCCCTTTATTTCTCTTCTTGCAGATGAGTCATTTCCCTTTGAGGAGGAAAAGCTCAAAGAAGAAATTGAGCTCTATGATTTTCCAGCAAGACGTTTTAGAAGTTGGCTCTGTCCCGAAAAAGATACCTTACAAGAAGTGATCAAAAAGTGTTTGACTCCGAATTTGCTTACACCACCATACACTATGTACTTGATTCATATGTGTAGTCAGATTTCTATGGAGAAAGAATCACTTCGTTGGCAGGTCGAGCGCCCGGAAGACACTTTATCACCCAAAGAAGTGATTTTTGAGGATTTCCAAGAAAACTTGAAGGCCTAAAAATTCGCCCCCAGTAGTGATACTGAGGGCGTTGTCTAAAAAAGACGAAAGGTTATTCCTTCCAGGTATTGCAAACTTGTGGCTTGCCCGAATTAAAGCCTTTTTTAAACCAGGTCTTACGCTGTTCGGAAGAGCCGTGCGTAAAACTATCGGGAACCACACGCCCTGTGGCTTCTTTCTGGAGACGATCGTCGCCAATAGCCGAAGCTGTATCGAGTGCCTCATCCAAGTCACCAACTTCTAAGATACCGAGCTTATTCATGTAGTAACCCCAAACACCTGCGTAGCAGTCGGCCTGCAATTCCATTTTTACCTGAATAGCGTTGGCTTCTTTTTTGCTAGCTCGCTGTTGTGCTTGATGAACCTTATCGGAAATCCCTTCAAGTGTCTGAACATGGTGTCCCACTTCGTGGGCAAGAACATAGCCCAGAGCAAAGTCACCGCCACCGCCGTATTTTTTCTGCATGTCCTGATAGAACGAAAGATCGATATAAACCTTTTCGTCAGAAGGGCAGTAGAAGGGACCCATGGCAGCTTGACCCGTACCGCAAGTAGTCGGCGTCGAGCCAGAGTAGAGGACCAGTTTCGGGAAACGATAAGTTTTGCCTTCTTGCTTAAAAATCTGCGTCCAGACTTCTTCCGTCGTTTTGAGTGCAACCGACGTGAACTTCGCCAGCTGCTGCTCTTCAGGAGAAATGTTCTTCTGGAACCCGAGGACTGTGGCGGGTGCCGACTGCTGCTGCGTCGTCACCGGCACGCCACCAGTGATCAACGGCGTCAAGTCGATGCCATAGTAGCCCGCGATCAACACGATGATGATCACAATCAGGCCAGTCTTGCCACGCAAAGGAATACCCCCCCCCATGCGAACACGTTGATTTGAAGAGGAAGGGAAGTTGAATCCGGAGGAGCCGTCCGAACGACGGTCTTCAACGTTATCGGATTCGGGTCTGTTCTGCCAACGCATAAAAGAGACACCTAAAAAGGAAATGATGATCCTTGAATTATACCGAGGCGCTTCTCGGGAAGAAGAGAAAGTATCCACTAGGTATGGTTCTTTTCACGCTTTTTTCACGATTCTTCGGTCCGTGAACTAATTACTGATGAGGGGTGGGTGTCAGTCGCAGAGACGAAAAAAGCGAGACTCACAACCTGAAGGGGTTGATCCTCTCGCTTTCGATGACAATGTCGTCTTGAGGAAATTATTCCGTAGCGATCATCACGTTGGAAGCTTTGATCACGGCATAGACCTTAGCGCCTACCTTGAGTTCCAAAGCCTTGGCGGAAGCGGTGGTGATCGTGGACACGATCTTTTCACCAGCCGGCGTTTCGACGGTCACTTCAGTGCTCACTGGGCCTTCGGTAATAGCGATGACTTTGCCTTCCAAGCAGTTACGAGCGGAAATTTTCATGGGAATTCTCCTCAAGGAAAATTAAATTGAAGAAACATCTTTGTGGCACAGGGAGAGATCGCAGAAACCCTTGTAAACACTGGTCTGAGAGTGGGTTCCTACACCACAGAGGATTGATTGAGGCGAAGTATATCACTAAATTTTAAAGAAGTGTTGAAAATATTTTTTCGTTATGTTATTTAGTGAATGACGCTTCCGGCATTTGCTATTCAATTTAAGAATAACGCCGTTTATTCATTAAATGAATAACGGTTAGATGAGAGAGAATTCAATGGGCTATGTCGCTTTCTGAGAGTAGAGTAGAGAAGAGGGGAGAACTGGAGATGGTAGTGCACGTTTTTTGACGCCTACTCTGTGAGTTGAACGGTTCTCACACGACACAAATGTTTACAAGACTCTCTTGTGCGAACTTTGGGTGACAGCTGATGGAAAAGCAGGAGCATCGGGAACGCAAGCGTTCATAAGTTTCGGACCGGTTTCACTGTCTATACTGATGCCAGAGAGAAATCTTCGCAGGAGAGGACCACGGTCAAAGACAAAAAATACTACTCGCAACGCGCAACTCGGTTTGTCCGAGGAATTCGACCAGGACCGCTACCAAGTCACCTTCTTTTCTCACACGCCTCAAAAAACGCATCGCACCGACTCGTCCTTACCGCGCTGACGATTGTGTGGCGCTTGTGCAACTTTTTCGCGACACCGTTCGCACGGTGAACGCTCGCGGCTATACGCTCGAACAGTTGGCCGTTTGGCCACCAACCGACATCAACCTCGAAAAATGGCAACGCTCCTTGTCCACTCATCACTCGGTGGCGGGCGTCATCGGTGAGGTGATCGTCGGTTTTGGGGACATTGATGACTCGGGCTACCTCGATCGACTGTTTGTGCATCATGCTCACCAAGGGGAGGGGATTGGATCAGCGATCGTCGACTGGTTGGAAGGCAAAGTCGATGGCGACAACACAACCGAAGCTTCGATCACCGCAAAACCCTTTTTCCTTCGTCGTGGTTACGTCGTCGTGCGTGAACAAACCGTCGAGCGTCAAGGCGTCCAACTCACCAACTTCTTGATGATCAAAAAGCGCTCGGCTCCAACCAAAAATGGGGTTTAAGCCCAGGATGATAGAAGCGCACGCATCGATAAAAGTATCGTCAATCAAAGATCAATGCATGTATATTAAATATTGTATTACGAATTAATTTTGCCACTTTTCTGACGCACCGTCCGAGAGCGATCCACTGACTTTTCTATCCAGTAAAACCAACATAGAAAGTACCATCCAACGCCTCAAAAAAATAACCCGATAGAATGTTAATTCTAGGAGATTATTTTATAATCATGTATATGAAGAAGAGGTTCTACTCTTCACAAAGCGTCCTTCACAAAAGTTCTATGTCGTTTTCACTCATCACACCTGTAGAACCACCTTCTGGAGAAATCACACTCCCGAAGAAAAAGCCAATCAATCCAGCGCTGGCTTACTTGGCGACTTTGCATTCTGAAACTGGCCGCATTTCAATGCGTAGCAAGTTGAATGTGGTTGCACGCATGGCGGGTTATCCAGACCTAGAAACTTGTGAATGGACAGCACTGAAACCAGAGCATGTTCTCGAAATCATGAATCGCTTAGAGCGAGAGGGAAGGAAAGGCAATACGGTTAATTGCTACTTGGCGGCACTCAAAGGCGTAGTGAAGGCTGCCTGGTTAGCGGAACTTGTCTCGCACGACACGATGATGCGTGTCAATGCGATAAAACAACGTAGATTTCGTCGTCTTCCCGCTGGAAGAGCGCTTTCGATGAGGGAATCTCATGCTTTACTTGCAGATTGCGACAAGCGAGATGATGCGATTGGCCGACGAGACAAAGCCATTTTGGGATTGATGCTGGGTTGTGGGCTACGTCGAGGCGAAGTGCCAGAACTGATGCTCGAGAATTACGATCCCGAAGAGGGATCCTTACGGGTGATTGGGAAGGGGGATAAAGAACGGCTTGTCTTTTTACCGCCTCAAGTGGAAGACTGGCTTCGCGCCTGGATTGAAAAGGATAGGAGAGAAAAGGAAGGTTTTCTTTTTGGGCGTATTTATAAGAATGGTCGCCTCGATTTGTTGCGCCCACTAGATGCCCGATCGATCGGAGATATTTTGCGCTCTCACCTAGAGAATATAGGAAGAGAAGGGGGACGAACTCTTCCTACTGCACACGATTTACGAAGGACTTTTGCCACTCGACTGCTTGAAGACAACGTCGACATCACTACCGTGCAAGGCATGATGGGGCACTCGAGTGTTACCACAACGGCCAATTACGACCGACGTGGGAATGCGCGGCATAAAGAAAGTTCAAGAAAGGTTCGCATATAAATTTGTTTTTATATCTGAACCATTAAAATAATACCTATTTTCAATAATGAGAATATTTTCCCAGGCCTCATCCCTCATACGGATTAGTTTATTTCTAAGCTCTTCAGATTTAATTTCATTTAAAGTTTACTTTAGTATTTTTTAAATACGAAAAATGTTTGAATAAAACTTTTATATTCAGCTAGTTCATAAGCACCATCTGCGAATGCAACTGATCTTGCATATACACAGACCAACTGAGCATATAACCACTTTTTTAGCCACGCTTCTTCTCCGTCATACCAAAATCCATCGTGACTTAGGGAGATCAATCTTTCTGTATGCAAAATCCATTTTTGGAAATTGTCATCTCTTTTAAGTAATTTCCCTTCTATAGAAATAGCATTAGGTAGATATCTCTCTTATTTTTAATTCGGCATTGAATATATATTGTATTATTTCTTCCCCATCTATCCCAAAACGTTTTCTTAAAAGAACATCGGTATTGTTTCTATTCAACGCTATTTTTTCTCTACACAGCAACTCTAGAAGCTCTTCTTCAAGGTCCGCCTTAGCTATGGCCTCAGAAAATTCCTTACTTTGAAGACGTTTTAGTGTTAAATTTCGATGTCGGAAGAGAAATTCTTTCACTTCATTTATATTTGAAATAAGATAATTCCCATTGTTCAGGGTTGAAAAATCCAAACATTCCCATCTCCTCAATATTCTGTGAAGCGGTCATGCCTCTTCAAGGATAAACTGGTCATGCCCTTTTCAATCTCGGTTTGGTCCATATGCCTCTGCAGAGGCTCAGGATGGTTAGGGTTTAAGCGTTGCCATTCCTCTGACTGTAATGCTAAAGCGTGTTGCCTTGCTCGCATCCAACAATCTGAAAGCGTTTGGTTTCGCTCCTGTAAGCGAGCTTCGTTATCTCTTGCCTGAAGTTCTCTTATTTTCAAAAAGAAATCTCGGCGCAAGTAGGATCCATACCACATTTGATAATAGATAGCGAGCCGTATAGTCCGAGCTTTTGAATCCCCATAAATTTCAAGAAGTTTTTGATATTCCGCTTCTAAATATTTAGAAAGTGGGTTTCTCTTATCTACTCTTTCATTTTTCCCATAAAACTCTATTGGGAACATTTCTATCAGAGGATATTGACGGAAAAATTCAGCTTCAAATTCCTCTGAGACGCAGTCCACATTTTCATAGCTAAGCGCGTGTGGTTCTGCTGTTGTCTTTTGAGATTTCGGGTCAAAAAGATTGCTTAAAGCTTCAAACTCTGTAACGATAAATTGGTATGTACCAGAGGGGGTTTTCAACCGTTCCAAAAGGGTCAACGAAACTCTGGCAATAACACGCTTCGCAATGTTGACGTCGTTTTCAAAGAAATTTCTGTCAATTTTTGTGCCAAACACCGCAACTGAGCGCTCTCCTTCAGTGCAATCCACGCTCCCAGAGGCGGTTTGAGTGATTAAAGCGCTGTATTGAGTCTTTATCTCTGCAATATTCCGACGTTTAAAAAATTCTTTTGCCCCAAGCACAGGAATCCTCTTAAATCCGCAATCTGAGCTATTAATGAGCACTGCTGCTAATGTGCATCTCATGAATTCAACGCTACCAGGAGCGCCCCCGAAATAAGACAGACAACGCACATGAAAGTCATGAAGAATTTTGTTCAATTGCCTCAAATTTTGGGAATCTTTCTTAGCAAAATAAGACCCTTCAAGAGAACCAAAAAAGTCTTTAAAGGGAATCTGTGTTTGCTGGAGAAAATTGTATACAGCGGGGGGTAGCTGTCATTGACAGGGAATCTAATTCTGCGTAGATAGCCTCTTTTTCAACATTTAAAGTTTTCGTGAGAAAATTGAAGTAGGCAATAAATAGGGGAGGAGGTACTCTGTACCGGCCAAAAGATCCGTATTCTTTTGAATACTTAACAGGGGACAAGAATTTTTTATATAGAGCATATAGATCGTTCTCATAATCCGTCACTGACTCTAAAAGATCAATGATGGAAGATGCACCAAAGTTCTCTAGCTGTCTAGCTCTAATTAAATAACGAAGAGTAGCGTTCACATCAATTGTTTCAAGACTACCAGAAGCATGGAGCATCGCCAGATTGTATAGAGCGCTGGAATCTTCCTCTTCCTCAACGGCAAGCTCCAAATATTTTTTGGCCCACTTAAATTTTCTATTTGATAGAGCTTCTTGTGCCTTTTTAAAAGCCTCGCCGTAGTAATGTTGTCGCATTTTTCTCCCCGCTCCTTCTCATTTTTTTTGAAAGTTCATCCTCTCATCTACTGAATTTTAAAGACTTCTTGAGGTTCTTAAAAACAGGGATTTCCATGAAAAAAAGAAGTGATAGTGATATCGAGAAATAATGCCTGAAATCAGCCTTGTTAGGCTCTTAGAATATGCTTTGAAAAGAGTTTTGTTGATCAAAAAAATAGGAAGAGAACACAAACGAACTCTTCCTACCAAACAGTATTTACAAAAACTTTTACCGCTTCTCGACTTTCAGACAACTTAATCAGCTGTCACATAAAACGTGCGTTAACACTGCGATTAGTTGTGATCATAGCAGTAATGAATCCACGAAAGGGAGTTCAATTTACTTCACGCATATTTAAATATGTTTTTCAAAGTCTGAAAAGCGATCTACCTTTTTAGGGGCTTTAGCAATTTATTATTCAAAAGTTCCCTTTTTCAGAATTTCTTTGTTTCTCATCATGTGAACACCCTTCGCCACTACGTGGAGCAATTCCATGGAGTCATTGAAGAGATTGATGTCTGCATCAAACCCAGTTTTGATTTCACCCTTACCGCTTAATCGTAAAGCTTTTGCAGGATTCACAGTTATAAGAGACAAAGCATCCGCTATCGGCATTTTTAGTTCTCCGATCAACCGTTTGAGTTCTCTCAAATTGGCGTTAACACCGCCAACGCCAAGGCCTATCATTTCACCTTTTTCATTAAACCGGGGAACAGAGCCATGACCGTCTGTCGACATCGTCAAATGAGAAAGGGGTACACCAGCTTTTAATGCTTCAACGATTCCATGAGCAGGGGTTCCTACTGCGCAAGAGCCACCCGTTGTGATGTCGACATAACCACCTTGAGTTCCAAACTCGAGAGCAGCTTCAAAGACTTTTTTGTCACGAGCACAATGCGTTGGGCGAATATGCCCAATAGGGAAACCTTTAGCCACAACAGATTTGAAAATTTCAAATGGTCCCGGAATATTTCCCAAATGAATATGCAAAACCCCCAATTTTCCAGCAACCATAGCACCGACTCGAATTTGGCTTAGTAAGCGAAGCACTTCCTCTTCAGTAGGAAAACTGGAACGATGATCGCCCATCGCAATTTTGACCCCTAAAACTTCTGGTACAAAGAAAAGGTCATTCTTGACTGAATCAGTGAGTAAGGTCGGGGGAAATGCATAATTGCTTGTATACATCCAAGCAGATACACCTTCATCTTGCAGAGCGCGTACCTTTGCCAGTAAGTTTGGAATGGAACGAGACGTACCGTCTGTTCCAGATACCCCGACAACAGTGGTAGTTCCACACTCTATCAATTCTGACAGAACCAATTCTGGTGTACGGGTTTTAGGACCTCCTTCTCCGCCACCGCCAGTCACGTGCACATGCTGATCAATGAAACCTGGTGTTAAGAGAAGGCCTTTTCCTTCGATAATCTCAAGGTCATCCAAATTAGGATTGAGGTTTTCGCCAACAGCAACAATTTTCTGATGGACAACGAGGACATCCTTGACACCTAAGTCAGTAGGAGCAAAAACTCGAGCTCCACGAATAAGAATCGACATACTGTTTCTCCAAAAATAATTACAAGAACGCTAGTGAACTCACGACGTTAACAATGAGTCCTAGCAACATCACTGGTATCGTTCTACGGATGAGCTCAATTGGGGTTAAGCCTGCAATTCCCGAAACCGCGATGATCACCCCCGAAATCGGGCTCATAGAGCGGGCCAAAGAGGCAGAGAGCTGCACAGGAATCACTAATGCCATGGTGTTATAGCCAACACTGGCTGCGGCTTCTGGCAAAAGTGGAGAGAATGCAAAAAATGCTGAATTTCCTGACCCTGTCACAATTGTTGCAATAATCATGATGGCCAGCATGACAAAGAGCATGAGCGCCAACCCAATGCCCTGTTGCGCAGCTGCCATCTGGATCAATGTGCTGATACCACCTACTTTAGTTAATCCAAGTGAGAAAAGTTCCGCACAACAAATGAGGCTGACAGTCGAGGTAAACACATTACCCATTCCATTAAAAAATGATTGAGTGGATTGGCAACAATCCTTGAATTTACGCACCGTTAGGAGATCAACCACAAACGCGATGAGCGTCGACACAATGATCGCTGTTACCAAACTTAGTTTGATTCCTGCATAAACCATTGGAGAGAAGACAATCAGCAAGAATAATGGGAGCACGGGCAAAATAGCATAGTGGGCAGGGCCAGCATCTGCAAATGGGTCTTCCTGCTCGGAAGTTTTAGGATCCGAAGACTCAACAATTCCCTTCAAAGTTTCTCGCTGGTCAAACCATCGTTGAACGAAAAAGTGTCCAACAGCAATTGCAATAATTACACAAATAGCAACCTTCAGCTGTCCAGTAATAAAGTATGTGACAACATCCGTCTGCAGGAGGTCGGCCGCTCTCATTGAATTAGAAGAACTAGGGCCTAAATCCAAACTACAGGTTGAGCCGATGACTGCTGCCGCAGCCGCTCGGCGTACACCTAATTGAACCAACAAGGGATAAATTGATGCCATCAGCAACAACCCCAGCCCGACGGCTGAGTTGATAAACAGAGCCATGATTTGACCAACAACATAAGTCACAGCCAGTAGGAGATATGGAGAACGGATAGCAGAAAGAGGACGAATGCAAAGTTTCACCAAGGACTTCGAAGCGCCAATTTTGTTCATATAGAACGAGAAACCAGCGATAGCCATAATATTAAGACCTAACCCTGGAAGTCGTCCTTTCATAAGATCCGTGAATGCCTGCGCCAAATCAAACCCCAAAAAGTTCGTTGCACTCTTCGGACTTACTGGAGCGTTCCCCATCCAAGCCCCGATTAGTAGCAAAACTAAGCCAAACAGTAGCAAGATGGTGGGCGGATAAATATTCTTGATCACAAAATACGCGATACCAGCGACGGCTATCAACGTACAAATCACGCCAAACATAGGGAACCTCCTTTGAACAAAAAGATTGGTCTAGAAAAAATTCTAGATCTCTTCCGCTAAGATGGCAAAAGGGAAGTCTTTATCTTTGCTTAATATCAAAATTTATGCCATTTTTTTCTCTCTTCTTTACCTTCAATAAAATTTTCTAATTAACTGCTTTCTGGATACCTTTCTCAAACAAAAAAACTCACTCGCACTCAAACTGGAGAGCGAATGAATATCAGATACGTCCCCCTTCCCATCATGTCATTCAGCATCAGCTCAGTAGCACGACTTTGCTTTAATAGCAAACTCTATCAAAGGTAAATACGGAGCTGGAGACAAGGCAAAATGTACTTTACTAAGAATTTTTCGTCATAAAATATCTTTTATGTCCATACATGACAGACCAAGCAGGGAGGATCGATGAAACACTTACCAGAAAGCTTGCGAGTTTTCTTCTTAGGACTCCTATTGCTTCTTCTTTTTCCAGTTTCCTTTGCTGACGAACTTCCTCCTGCAGAAGAAACCGTACGATTTGGCTTTTTAAAGCCAATGGATGTTTACGGAAAAAACAACTACCAACCAGGCGAAACGGACATTCGCCGACCGCTCGAACGCTATCTTCAAAAAACCCTGCCAGATATCCATTTTGACTTTGTGGAGTACCGTCTAGCTGACTTGGGGAAAGTCGCGCAAGAACACACTATTGACTTCGCGCTGATGAGTTCAGGGCAGTTCGTTGAAATCCAGAATTCTGGTGCTTATGCACTCGCTACGGTTTATACATCTCGTTTTCCAGATCCAAACCAATTCACTGCTGCCTTGTTCGTTGTGAGTGCACGTTTTCCAGATGTGCACACTATCGCCGACTTAAAGGGCTTGAGAGCCGCCTTTAATAGTAAGGCGAACTTCATTAACTACCAGATTCCGCTAGGAGAAATTGCCCGTCAAGGATTTGATCCGGATAAGTTCTTTAGAGAGGAACTTTTCACTAACGATCAGCCTGAAAAAGTGATGAAACTCATCACAGAGGGAAAAGCTGATGTAGGTGTCTTTCGCATTTGTGAATACGAAGCTCTCATGAAAATGCAGCCTGATCTGCAAACCAAGATTTTACCTGTCGGAGTGCGAAAAGACGGCAATCTTGCCTGCATGCGCTCAACGGATTTGTTCCCTGGGTGGACTGTCACAATGACCTCCGCCAAAGACACGCAGATCAGTACTCGTATTGTGAAAGCACTCCTTGCCATGCCCGTAGATCCAGAAAATGGGATGGGGTGGAGTGTGGCCACCGACTTTCATCGTGTGAACGAGGTCTTCCGCCTCATCAAAGCGAGACCCTACGAATATCTGCGCGCCTGGACTGTGGAGCGAGTCTGGCGCGAATATAAAGAATTCATCATCGTTGCTTTATTGCTCCTTGCTTTCTGGGTAGTGCATTGGGTTTCAGTCGAACGAGTAGCCGAAAAGCGTGCGCACGATTTAACGGAAGCCTATGTGCGACAGCGTAGCCTAGAAGACAAAGCGCTTAAAACAGAAGAGCGACTGGCGGCCATGTCCCGATTAGGCATCGTGAGTCAACTCTCGGCCATCTTTGCGCATGAAATGGGGCAACCTCTGGCGGTAATTCGCTACCGCACTAAAACGCTTGAAACGCTCTTTAAACAAAAAGAGAACAACCAAGCTTTGATTGATAGCTGTCTACAGTCCATCGCTGATCAGGGTGACAAAGCAGCGCGTATTTTGCAAAAAGTACGTAACTATGCCAAAGGCGAAACTAGTCGCAATAAGACAGTACGTTTTGACTTGGTGGTTGAGACCGCGTGGGGCGATTTAAAACGTTCGGGGAAACTTACTTCCAACATCCTCTTGCGTCTCAAACCAGTAGAGGTTGAAGGCGACGAGTTAGAGCTCGGACTCGCGGTGTTCAATATCCTCAAAAATGCTGCAGAAGCTCTTGAAGATAATCCCAAAGGAAAAATTGAAGTCAAACTCGACATTCAGCCAGAGCGTGTGAAGTTTATTTGCGAAAACGCGGGGAAAGAGGTCGCTGAGGCTACATTGCAAGAGCATATGACCCCAATGAGTACCTCGAAGAAAGAAGGTATTGGGCTCGGACTCATTATCATCAACTCCATCGCGGAAGGGCATGGGGGTTCCTTTTCTATTTCGCCACGAGAAGAGGGCGGGGCAATTGCCGTTTTGGATCTTCCCCGTCATCAGCCCAAGGCAGAAGGCTCTTTTGATTCAAGCGGCCCATCGGCTGCTTAATGCAAGAAGCCCACTGAACAGATTTTTGAAGTATTGAAGGAAACAGCTATGCGTCGATCTTCTCAAAAAGCAAACCCCTTAATTTATGTGGTCGATGACGATTTTGACGTCCGAGAATCGCTCAAACTCATGCTTGAGTGCGAAGGCTATCAGGTGAGAGCCTATGCTTCAGCGCAAGACTTTTTGCGCGACTTTGATAGCAAAATCCCTGGCTGCATTCTCCTTGACGTGCGCCTCCCTGGACTCTCTGGTCCAGAGCTTCAAGCACGACTCAACAAAAGCAATTTTGAAATTCCCATCGTGTTTATCACGAGCTATGCGGATATTCATACGGCTATTGACACCCTGAAAGCAGGGGCGGTTGACTTTCTTTTAAAACCAGTCGACCCGAATAAACTCCTTGAAGTCGTTGAACGTGTCGTGCGTTTGAGTTGCTTGAGCGCGGCAGGGGCATCTGTCCCCACCAACCTACGCCATGAAATCTCGCGCCTTTCCGAGCAACCTCGCAAAGTTCTGATGTTTATGCTTGAAGGTCTGAATGACGCCACCATTGCAGACCGCATGGGCTTATCAGAGCGCACCGTGCAAGTTTATCGTGCAAATGTCTACAAAAGCGTAGGGGTACATTCTGTCCAACAATTCTCCCTTCTAATTCCAGAGATTAGGGAAATCCTTAAAGAGGATTAGGCCGACTTATTGACATGGTCTTAATTACTTAAGTAATTCGAGAGATACCTTATTCATTGGTAGGGAATCCAAGTGTCAGTTTTCTCTATCCCCATTACCTCATCTTTTTAGGAGAGACCAATATGATGAAAAAGGTACTTCTTGTCACTGCTATGTCGTTGGCTTTCGGCACAGCATTCGCTGCTGACCAAACATTGAATGCGGACGTGGTCATTGTCGGTGGTGGCGCAGGCGGTACGGTTGCTGGTGTGAGCGCTGTCGAAGCTGGGTTAAAGACCGTCATTCTTGAAAAGAATGCTTTCCCAGGCGGTGCTGGTAACTTTATGGAAGGCTCCTTTGCTGCAGAAAGTTTCATGCAGAAGGACGCTGGCATTAAGTTGACGAAGCTCGAAGCATTCAACCGCATGGCCGCCTACCATCATTGGCGCATCAATGCCCCGTTGGTTAAGGCTTTCGTGGATAAGTCCGCCGACACCATTAAGTGGGTTTATGACCACGGTGTGCATTGGAAAGAAGTGAAGACCGCATGGCGTACGAACGACTCCAAGACCTGGCATATTTATCCGGGTGCTGGCTCCTTGCCGAAACAGATGGTGTCTATCTTTAAGGAAAAGGGCGGCACGCTCTTGCTTTCTACGCCTGCTGAAAAACTTATTACCAAGGATGGTAAGGTTGTTGGTGTGATCGCCAAGAATAAGGATGGCGATACCATCACTGTGAACGCCAAGAACGTCATTTTGGCAACGGGCGGCTATTCCTTCAATGAAAAATTAGTGAAGGAAACGACTGGTATTGATATGACGCCTGTGGGCGCACCTGGCCGTACTGGCGACGGTATCAACATGGCCTTGGCCGTGGGTGCTGTTGGCGACAACATGGGCCCGATGATGATTAATGGTGCCTTTATGCCTGCCGAAGGTGAAGCCATCTGTAATGGTCCTAACAAGGAAGTCCGCGCGCTCTTCCGCCAAGGTCTTCTCTATGTTGACTCCACTGGTAACCGCTTCTTCAATGAAGAATTGACCATTGACTGGCCGATCGCTTCTAACGCTATTGCTCGTACGGGTGAATACACCTACATTATCTTTGACGAAAATACGAAGAAAGAATTTTCGACCGAAGGTAAGGGTTATCCGAACCCATGCGGTAACTTCATCCAGCGTCATCAGGCTGCCACCCAGCTCGACGCTCTCTTGAAGGCTAACGAAGCTAAGGGGAACGTCTTCATCGGTAACACGATTGAAGAAGTTGCTAAGAAGGCTAAGATGGATCCGGAAATCTTGAAGAAATCCACCGCTGCCATCACGAAGTATGCCAAGCAGGGTAAGGACGAACAGTTCGGTAAAGATCCGTACTACCTCCGTGCAGTGGATACTGGCCCGTTCTACATCGTTCGCGGCAAGTTGAACACGTTAACCAGCTTGAACGGCGTCAAGGTTAACGCTGGCTTGCAGGTCTTGGACAAGAACGATCACATCATTCCTGGTCTCTATGCCATTGGGCATGATGCCGGTGGTGTGTACGGTGATACGTATGACCTGAAGATCGGTGAAGGTACGGCTTCTGCATTCGCTATCAACTCTGGTCGTATGGCAGTTGATACGATCGTTAAATCGATGAAGAAGTAACTTCTAGATTAACTGAGTAGACTTGAGCGCCTCTCCAACAATGGGGAGGCGCTTTTCTTACGCCGTAACAGAAGTGGTATGCTACTATTAGTTACCTAATCCATGGGCAAAAACCCTCATCTCAGATCAAGTCTCGATCTTGTATAATTCTTTTTATCTATCACTAACACCATCACTTTCAAAGTTAGACCATGTCAATTAATAAAGCGCTACTTCTCAAACTCCTTGTCAATTCTATCGGATCTAACCTATACAAAAGAGCATCTAGGCAGGCACTGGTAGAGGTTGATCTCACTCCTTCTTGCGTGACAGACCCTCTTTATCCAAAAATCAAAAACAACAGTTTCCATGTGTGGACGAAAGCAAATTTTCAAACTCCTTGGTTAAAAGGTCTGCTTAAGGGCTCTCTTTTTCCTTATGTACTATTGTGTTCGCTTGTGCGACAAACTTGTACATCGGATGAGAGCGATGAGTATCTAACCCTGCTTTCAGTTAAGAAAGGTACACCTGATTTTTCTGTAGAAGATGCTGGTGAGATGGCGGCCGACTTCTTCAAAACCTTTCTGGGCAACCATACAGAATATTCTCATCGCGAACTATTATTAATTTTTATGGGGTTAAGTTGGGGGCTTATTCCTCCAGAAGTCTTCAGTCATATCAAAGACAGAAATGACAACATTGCTGTTATTGACCATGGTATTTGCGTCCCGCTCGAATCTATGGACTTTTCTCCCGAAATGCTCAAAGAACTAGAAAAACTTAAAAAAGAGCTATCTTTCCCAACCCCAGAAGAAACCCAACAATTAGCCACTTCTGCAAAAGCAGTTTTTGCTTCGTTTTTAGAAGATGAAGAAGAACCCTCGGAAAATGACCAGTCCAATACGACCGAAGAAATTAATACCACTCCCAATGAAGAATCTATAGTCGCTGAAAAAAAAGCTCCAATAGCGCTCAAAATGGTCTCTGGAATCGCTGCAGAAACAACAACACAAGAATCTTTAAAGAAAATACCTACGCCACAAGAGCTTGGACGTGCGGCCCGCCGTTCGAAAAAAAATAAAAAAAATACAAAACGTCAAGTATCTAGAGAATTTGAGCCTTTAAATTCTGCAGAAGTAGCGGTATCAGCAAGTCATTTGCAATCAGCTAACAGTAAACCTCAAAAATCTATTCCTGAGGCTATCGAAGAGTCGCTAAAGCGTGCTCATTCAGAATCTACTATTAGCTCACCTACAACTCACGAGGCAGTCGTTGATTCAGATATACAAGCCGTTAGGGACTCTGAAAAGGCTAACCAACCGTTTGAGAATCTCTCCATTCCTGATACATTCCCTAGAGAGGCATCTTTACAAACCATTCCCCCTCTGTCCAAAGGGATGACACGCACCTTAGGCTACATACGCCGTAGTGGGAATTTTGTGAACTTTTTTGGTGTAGGGGTTTGGAGTTCTATTGTTAAGCGCTTTACCCCAACTGATATGACTAGTGCCTGGCCTAGTTTTGGTTCCGTTAGCTTCAATTATGACAACATTAAGGTAACGGACAGCGCCTTCTATATCTTAGATTGGCAAGAAACTGACTTAGTCAATAGTACTAGCAATTCCGTAACGGCAGACGGTCGCAAAAGCTATCAATATCGTATTGAATATAATCCTCATACATGCTACGAAGCCAAAGATGCTAATGTTTACTTGGTAGCTTATCCCATTGAGGAAAATCCTGACCTTAACCAGAAAGTCATGGTGAAGTTCCAAAGAACTGCGGCAGATGATGATTTAGAAAGTAGCCGCCTTTTGCACTTCAAAAATATCCATGTCTTGCTAGCTGTCGGCGATCGATATTACGGCCCAGTGAAGTTATTGGAAGACTCCGCTAACCGACCATATGCGAATTTACAACTTGGAGCCAAAAAAGGTTTAGTACCAGGCTATATTCGGGCAAAAGATCCCACCTATTTGATTTCGGTTCCAGAAACATGTTGGTCTGAGCAGGGGTACCGATTTACCATATTCGTAGATCTCGCCTTCACAAATGCTATGGAGCCCAAGTTTTTTGACTTACTCTCTGAGAAAGATCTCTTGTTGCGTCTCTCTTCAAGCATTGCTCCAACTAAAGAGTCACAAGAACAATTCTCTCAATGGGTCGATAATCACCTTGCAACGAATGAATTGTTCTGCGATGATCCTGAAATTCGCCGAGCACGAAAACAAAAGATCATGCTCGCTCTTGAGCAGTCTCAAAATACGGAACAATTTTTAGATGGAGTTGTTTCTTTAGCCTCCCAGACCATTGACAGAAGAGTCGACGATGAAGCTTTTTTTGATGCACTGGTGAAAAAGATAACGGAAGATCCTTCGCTTATGAAGCGCTTAGAATCTCACCGTATAGTTGCCGCACAATTGAATGTTCAAGAAGAAAAACTTGCACAAGCGACAGCCCGTTATGAACGTATTTCAAACGAAATTGAAAATAATCTGAAAACCGCACAAGAAAAGGCAATTAAAGACAATAAAACACTGTTAGCACAAAATAAACTTCTCGCTGAAGATGTCCGGAAAAAGCAAGAAAAATTAGGTATTCTCGATGAAGTCAAGGACCTAGCGACTACCCGCAATAAAATTGCTGAAGAGGTTTCTAGTTTGCAACAAAAACGTAATGAGCTGGAAAACTTGACCTCTCGTATTGACGATCACTTGACTGAAGCGGTGAACAACCCTCACAAATATGCTTTTGATGGGGCTCTAGCATCTCGACTACTTTCCGCAGCTTCAACATGGGAAGCCGGTAAGCAAAATGACAATTTTGTCGATAGAGCTCGTGCCATTGCAACGGTAAAATTCAATCCGCTCTCGGGGCTAGAATTGGCCGATGATTTAGTGCAAAAAGTTCAAATGTATCGTGCTTATGACCGCGATACTATCCTGAACTTTTTTATCTTGCTAACTCAAAACTTTCTCACGATTTTCTCGGGACCTCCAGGGGTAGGGAAGACTTCAATTTGTGAAATCTTGGCGCACGTGCTAGGTCTTTCCTATTTCAACCATCATCTCACTGATGAACAACAAAATTTGTGGTCTTCTCCATTAGGGATGAGTCGCTATCTCCCTGTGTCTGTTGAAAGAGGGTGGACTTCAAAACGAGATTTTGTAGGCTATTACAATCCGCTTTCAAAAACTTTCGAAAGCGTGGACCCCTTGCGTCGAGAAGCCTTTGCTCAGCTAGATGCAGAAAAGAACCTGAAGCTCGACAAAATTCCTTTCATAATGCTTCTTGATGAAGCCAATCTTTCTCCGATGGAACACTACTGGGGAGATTTCATGCGACTTTGTGACAAACACTCAAAAGCTATGAGTTACGTCGCTTTGGGCGGTAACTCCCAATACAGTGTTCCGGATACGCTACGCTTTGTCGCAACCATCAATAACGACTTCACTACCGAAAATCTCTCTCCGCGCTTATTGGATAGAGCAAGCATTGTCACGCTGCCAAACTTAGATGGTCAACCTGGAGTTATGCCGACGGAGAACGATATTTGTCTTCCCGTGAGTTGGCAAGCTCTTCAAGATCTTTTCGGAGCTCAAGATCTGCCTGACACGAATAATGACATCCGCGACTTGCTAACTGAAACTTACCAACGCTTCAGTACATTAGGCATGCCGGTATCGATGCGTACACAGATTGCGATTAAAGACTATGTCTCTGTAGCAACTAAGTTGTTTAGCTCCGAAGAAAATCCAAGCTTTACTTCAGCGGTCGACTTTGCGGTCATACAGCGTCTTTTCCCCCGCATTAATGGGAATGGTGAACAATATAGAAAGCAGCTGGAATCGCTACACTCATTCCTAGAAAGTAATGGTTTAGGAAGAAGTAGTCACTTGCTAGAAAAACTCATCGATACTGGCAAGGCTTCTATGGATTGGTATCACTTCCTCTAAGAAGCTATGGCACAAATTTTTCTTAATTCCAGCTCAGGTATGAAAATCACGTTGGAGGCTACCTACAGTCAGCCTTCAACGGCTGTGATCGATTACGAAACTATCCATAGCGTACGCTACTCTGTATGTTCGGACGCGCTTTGGACAATTTCCTTTGAAGATTCTAATTTTGATCTCTCGGTGCGTCATTCATACCAATTGCGAGTCTGTGGTAAGCCAGTTAAAACCGATCTCTTTAGCGAAAAACAGCTTATTACCCTGCAGCCCAAAGGTCGTATTTTTGAGTATTCTTTGGGTGTCATGCGTCTTGAAATTGTTGACTTGAACAGTGTGAATGGGGAGGTACTCTTTTCAGAGCCTTTTTTTATCCTTATTCCTGAAACTGCTGCGAACAATTTACGCCAGATGGCTGCATATGTCGTGGAAAATCTTCGTCTATGGGGAAAGGGGCTAGGTCAACACTTGGTTGCTAGTGATGACTCATCAACAGAAACAGTTGCTAACTCGTTGCAAACACTAAAACAACGGCTCGATATTATTGAATCAGTGCTTAGACTATATGAGCAACAGACCCCTTATTTTCGTGCCAACGCTAGGCATCGCCTCATCCCAGGAGAACGAGTGGATGGTATCGGACGTCTCAGTGGCTTTTCTGAATCCACACTTCGTTATGTCCTAGAGCATCCCGATGATTTAGTTCCTGTAAGCAACGGACGAGGGCTTCGTGTTGGAACGCGCCAATATATGCCGCAACATGCACTAGTCCAAACAAGTCAAAAAACCTTTAATTTAATTGAAAATCAAGTAGTACTAGGCTTTTTGAAAACTCTTGAGAAAGGTTTATCCGCAGAAATTGAGACGTTAGCTAAACGCAAACTGAAGCTTCCTGAACTTCTTCATGCTCAAAAAGGATATGTCAGTAGTGCAGAAGCCGTACTTGGCGCAGTACTTCAGCAGTTGAACGCTTACGCTACCAAAATTTCCTATTTTCTAGACCGTGCAAAAAGTATTTTTTACCAGTATCAACAATTGCTCCCAGTGGAACCTGTTGAAACCATTACTCCACCATTGCCAACTCAGATTTTTCTGTCTATCCCGGCATATAGAGTTCTCTACGATGCTATTTTGCGTTGGTACAAGATGGACGCACTGTCAGTGGCTACCGAGGAATTATTGTTCGGTGCCTTTGAACGTAGTCAACTTTATGAATTATTCTGCTTGCTCTGGCAACTTAACTCTTTCAAAAAGGCCGGACTTCATTGCGTAAAAGTTGATCACTATGACTACGCTTTTTTAAGCAAGTTGAAGCAGTCCCAATTACCGAATACTTTTTATTTTGAGCGAAAAGACGATCAGGGCAACCTTTGTAAACTTACTTTGTTCTATGAACCAGCAATAAATGCACCCGGTGACACTCTTCCACGTTGTGAGAACGGCGTCGAGCTTATGCGCACAAGCCCTCTCGCTATAGATCAAGAAGCAGAGAATTTCCAACTTAAGCATATCCAGTCCCCGGAAAATCTCTTTTATACCCCTGATTTCGTGGTTCGCACGGAAAATGCTAAAGGGAAGGTCACTTGGTTTATTTCAGATGCCAAATACAGTGACTACAAAACTGTCATGAAGGAACGAACACCTGAGATTGTGCTGAAATACCTTTTTTCCACGGCACCAGTAGTGACAAACGAAGACGTGGCCGGTGTTTGGCTTTTCTATCATTGGAAAAACTCGTCTTTCCTCTTGAAGTCTGCGCAACTATGGAATCCTACCCATAGACCGGATGTTCACTACGAGCATGTACAGATCAGTGATATGGAAGGCTCAAGCCAGTGGATTAACTCTGTACTTGAATCTTTAAATTAGAAGACGGAAGCCCTCATTCTTTGAGGGCTTGTGATTCTACCTATTAACTATTGCTCAAAATCCTTGAGACCTGGGGATATTTTTCTACCGCTCCTTTCTAGATTTTTTCGTGCCGTTTCTTTAGGTTGCTTTTGTGCAAGATCTTTCAAGCCCTCCACTGCACCCTCAGCCACAGCAATAAAGCAAATGCTAGCAATGAAGCAGTGGGGAGACAGGCGGCGTCGATAGCGCTCAAAAAGTTTCGGCGTGATTTCACGGTGGTGATAGACCATCCGCATGCCACGCACAATCGACAAATCTCCATAACTCAAAATATTGGGCCGTTGCATGGAGAAAAAAAGCAACATTTCAGCTGTCCACTGGGCCACACCATCAAGCTTCACAAGTTGTTTGCAAACTTCTTCATCAGGCAAATCGGCTAAGCCATCAATGTCTAACTCGCCAGTCAACACTTTTTGAGCAGCATTTTTGATGTAGCGAGCCTTCCGAAAATTAATGCCAAATGCTTGCAGTTCTTCCACTGTCAGCTGATCAATGGATTTGGGCGTAATTTCTCCAATTCCATCAAGCATCCGCTGCCAAACGGTTCTATGCGCTTTTGTCGAGATTTGTTGCCCAGCAATGCAGTGAACTAAGGCGCAGAAAAGGTCAGGATTCACTTCCATCGGAAGTTTCCCCAATTTATCAATCACTTCACCCAATAGTGGGTCTTTGGCTTTGAGATAGGCTAGTTCAGTATCGCCATACTGAAGGAACTGAGCAGACTTAAATACCTCGTAGATCAGACAATGCACTTATCTCATTCTACGGGTCTTAACTGTTAAGAAGGTTGATATCAGGGCAAGGCTCCACAAAAAACGGAAGCGCCTCTTTTCAAGGTCCTCCATCAAATCGCCTTGAGAAAGAAAGCGCTTCCGTCTACTGCTAGTCAATCTTATTCACTCACTGGGAAAAACACATTTTCAGCATTTTCGAGAGTCAGAAGGTATTGCTTCGCAGGAAGACCTCCGCCATAGCCTGTAAGCGTTCTATTGGTTCCAATTACACGGTGGCAGGGCACGATAATTGAAAAAGAATTCGTAGCGTTCGCCGTTGCTACCGCTCGCACCGCTTTAGGGTTCCCAATTGCGCGTGCAATATCGGCATACGAACGTGTTTCTCCGTAGGGAATAGCTTTCAGCGCTTCCCAAACTTGGCATTGAAACTCTGTCCCTGAGAAGAGAATCGGCACAGTGAAAGCTCTGCGTTTTCCTGCAAAGTACTCTTTAAACTCCTTGATTGTTTGCTTAATAATGGGCGAAGTGCCTTCTTCAAACGTAGCCCCAAAATAGTGGCTAATACGGCGATCAATCATCTCGCGATGGCGTTCAGCCTTCCAGTCCGACATACAAAGATGCCCATCAATCGAACCCAGGATCATTTCCCCAACGGGAGATTGGTAATACGTGATCTTGATCGTCTTCATTCTCTCTTCCTCATATTGGCGGCTGAAATTCAAGGCGCTTCAGCCTAAATCATCACCATTGGGTGAAGCAGGCGACAAAATAGGTTGAAGCGACAAACCGTTCCTTACACTCAAGGTATGAGAGGATTTTTACGCGTCCATCATCTTGTCCACCCAACAAGTGATTGCTTTATTGTCATTTTACGAGGCGCTGAAACAAAGAGGAGATTCCTTTTCGCAACTAATACTTGCGTTTTTCTCTCTTTAAGCTCTCTCCCCCTATGGTGCTACTTCTGGTTGTAAAATGTCATGAGTCAAACCATTTCCCAGAAACTCGCGTTGCGACTAGGTTTCTAAATTAGCTAAAGGATTTTTTCATGCCACATGTGAACACTGTCACGCTATGGTTAATTGACGGCAAAGTTGAAGGACGGATTCAAGCCACTCTCGATAATTGGGCGGGAGTAGGGTATCGTATTCCCCAAAATTCATTGTCGCTAAAAGATCCTCGAAATGATCTGAAGTCTAGTGGGGTTTACTTTCTAGTTGGTCGCGAAGAAAAGAGCGGAGAATTTGAAGGTCAGGTGTACATCGGGCAAGTTCAGGAACGCCGAAGTGGTGAATCCATTGCCCAACGCTTTCTGGAACACAAAAAAAGTGGCAAAAAGGGCTTTACGCAGCACGTGATTTTCTTTACGGCCAAAGATATCGGGCCAACGGAACTTTGTTATCTCGAGCACCGTTTTTGGGAGTTAGCTAAACAGGCAGGTCGCTACAAAGTTGTGAATGGCAATACGCCTAATGGTGGCTATGTAACGGATGCCAAAAAGGCAGGTTTAGAAAATTTTGTTGAAAATGTGCGTACTATCATGACCTTTTTCCAGTACCCCGTTTTCGATAATAAACCCCAAGTATCGACGATCACTTCCAAAGAACAAGATGACCGTGACAACATTCTACGTTTCCACTTGGTTATCAAGACTAAAGCTGGAGTTACCGTTAATGCCAATGGGATTAAAGTGAGGAACGGGATTCGTATCGAAAAGGGAAGTCTTGTCGCTATAGCTGCTCGGAGCAGCCTTTCCCCTAAACTCGCTAAATTAAAAACAGAACACTTGCGATCTGGCATTTTGCGCCCAATAGATGATCATCTCGCTCAACTCTCCGTTGATCAAACCTTCACAAGCTCTTCCACGGCAGGTAGTTATGTCTGTGGTGGAGCAATTAATGGGAAAATTGCATGGAAAAATAGCAAAGATGGCCGTGACTTTGCTGAATATCTCGCAAACGCAAAAGTAAAGCATAGCTCCACAGCCACGACTGTCGCCAAGAAGCCTGATAACAACACCATACGTTTCCGCTTTACGCGTAAGTCGAGAATGGGGATTACTGTAAATGCCACTGGTGTGAAGGTAAACGCAGGGATTAGAGTAGAAAAAAAAAGCATTGTGAGTATTGAATCCCGCCACGGGGTCAGCCCAACAATTGCCAAACTCAAAAAAGAACATTTGGCTTCAGGAATTCTCGTACCCGTTGACAAACATGTTGCCCGACTGACTAAAGATCAAACTTTTTCAAGCTCGTCTACTGCTGGCTCTTACGTATGTGGAGGAGCGGTAGATGGTCGAACGGACTGGAAACATATCAAAGACGGAAAACCTTTCAGCGACTTTCTTTGACCTTTGCGAGTTGCAACGAAAAAACGCTTCACCTTATAGCCTCTCCCGGGTGGAGAGAAGAGTGCAAGGTGAAGCACCTTAGGAATTTGAGATATTGGGCACCTCGCGAGAAGCGCCCATTTTTCTTTATTTGCCCCCAAAGATCGTCTTTGCGTTGAGGAACATATACATACCCGTCGCAGCAAACATCCCAATGAAGAACGAGAAGTTCGAGATACCCCACGTATCGGGCGAGAGGAAGGCCACTGCGCTGATGGCACCACCGAAGAGTGCCGAGCCTACAGCCGTGAGATGCACCCCCTGGGTGTACCAGTAGATACCCTGGGGAGTCGGATCGTAAAGCGAAATCACATCGATATGCTGCTTCTTGATCAGGTAGTAGTCAACGATAATCACACCGTAAAGAGGCCCAAGGAGACCAGCCAAAACGTCGATCGTGTAGTGAATCGTTTCAGGCGAATTAAAGAGATTCCAAGGAAGAATCGCGACGGAGAACACAGCGGCGATCAAACCGCCACGACGCCAGGTAATCACCTTCGGGAACACGTTCGAGATATCAAACGCTGCGGAAACGAAGTTCGCCACAATGTTCACCCCGATCGTTGCCACGAGGAGCGTGAAGCCCATCAATAGCACAACCATCGGCGTATCCAAGTAGCCCATCACGTGGATCGGGTCAATCAACATCTTACCGAACACAGCAGGCGTACCCGAGATCGTGATCACAGCAATCGAGGAAAAGAACACGAAGTTAATCGGTAAGCCCCAGAAGTTACCACGCTTCATATCGTCGATGCTCTTGCAGTACTGCGAGAAGTCACCGTAGTTAAGCGTAGGACCAGCAAAGTAGGAAACGATCAACGAGATCCCAACAATCACTTGCCAGAAAGATTCACCAGCGGTAAGTTCCTTATCATGCAGCGTGAAGGAGATGTTGCTCCACCCTGCCTTATAGATGATGTAGAACATCAAGACGACCATCACCACGTAGACGGCAGGACCCGCCCAGTCGATGAAGCGCTTGATGAAGTCCATCTTCATCAAGAAGAGTGCCGTCTGGAAGAGCCACATAATGGCGAAGCACCACCAGCCCAGGGTGGAAAGCCCAAGGATACTGTCTTCGGCATAAGGCGCTAAGGGCGGATAGAAGTAGAGCACCGTAACAAGCAAGGCGCTACTCGCCAAGTACGTTTGAATACCGTACCAAACGATAGCAATAATGCCACGCGTCAAGGAAGATAAGTTAGAGCCGATCACCCCGAAGGTCATGCGGGAGATCACGGGGAAGGGAACTGCGTAGCGTTGGCTTACTCGACCAATCGTATTGGCCAAAACTTGAACAACAAGAATCCCAACAATCAGTGAGACGAACACTTGCCAGCCGCTTAACCCCAAAGAAAAGAGGGTACCCGCGAAGACATAGCCACCAGCGCTATGTACGTCTGACATCCAAAAAGCAAAGATGTTGTACCAATTCCAGGTCTGTTTCGTTGGCAAGAGGTCATCATTGCTGAGGTAGCTGCCAACACAACGTTTTTTGAGTTCGGCAATATCAGTCATGATTTATCCTCTGTGATAGGTTGTTGTGTCTATCATCGCGAAAACTCACCCCTGCTGATTGATCGAGCGTGCCAAAACCTTATCAAAACACGCCAGAAAAAGTCTAGGAAGCGGAAACCTCTTTTGTCCTAGATAAATCGGCTACTTCACATTTTTACGAGTTTAAAGACGGCATGGGTGATGGCGTCAAAACTCAAATTTTTCCAAAAAATAAAAGGGATTTTTTAGAGCGAAAATTAGCGGAAACCCTAAGAATAGCAAGAAAAGAAAAATTTCTGAGTAACAAGATAAGTCCGACTTCTCCAGTACTTACCTCAATGTCCTAAAAATAACATTTCAAGAATAGACTTTTGTCGTACAAATATACTTTTCTCGCTTCTAGAAAATTTTCTTATTTCTCAAAAGCTTGGCGTAGATTGATGAGTGGAGGAAAAAATTGAGAAGCCGTTTGCTCGCCAAATATAGTCTTTGGCTACTGCAGAAAAAGCGCAGGACAAAGCCTGCGCTATTTGATAAGTTTGAATGTTTAGAGTAGCCTCTTAGGCCTTTTCTTTCTTTAGAGGCTCTTTCAAGTCATCTGGTGGGAAACGCCAATCCAAGAACTGGATCACCGCGTAGGGGCACTTCAAGCCATCAGCGACCACTCGTGCCACAGCCTTGCATTCCGAGAGGCTCCAGAAGAGACAGTCGATATAACAACGCTTTAACCCAGAAGCGAGCCCAAAGACGCGAATCTTCTCGTCACCCAACAAGTTGATTAAGTGACCAGCCATCTGACCCGCGAGGTCAAGACGAGCACCTGGGTCGTCAGTCTTTTTATCCTCTGGCAACTCAAAGACGATCATAGCAGGAATAATCCCATCGTCCGCAAAGCGATCAAACGTGTAGGGATTTTCTTCGTACCACTCGGAAATCAAGCGAGCATGCTGCGTAATTCCGTGGCTCACGTCGGCACGGAAACGAGGATCCTTTTCGCTAGGTTGGAGCTGATAACCCATCTTTTCATTTAATAGGTCATTCAGCGCCCCATCCAAGACGGCACCACGCTCTTTCAGAACTGCGGGGAGTTCTTTGAGGTTATAGGCTTTCCCTTCGGGACGCGATTCCATCACATTCATGCTATAGATATAGCGTAAACGGTTCACGTCACCCAAGAGCATGTTGATCATGCCACTTGCCTCACGACGAGCACCCGTTTCGCCTTCTTTATCAAAAATCGCTTTGATTTTAGGCGAATAGACCTGAAGGGCGAGATAGGCGTTATTGGATTCTGCTTCATCAATCCAGAATTCAATATCTTCTGGACGCATACCAGCTACAGAGACGTCACCCGACTCGGTAAAGGGATGCCCAGCGCGAATATCCCAACGTTCAGTAATCTTTGCTGGAATATCAAACGTCAAACGCCAGAGCTTGAAGGCATCCGTCAAATCACCAATCGGCAAAAATAGGGACGGTTTCTTCGAGTCAATCGAGATCCCAAAATCGATATCTTTCACGGCCACATTGAGCACCGCGGTAAGATTTTTCATCAGAGCATCGGGGTCCTGATGGAAATTGCGAATCGCCGCCTCGAAATTATCCATTTCCGCTTCAAAGAGCTTCCACATTTCTTTAATGCGTTCTGTAAAAGCTCGCTCGCCAAACGCAACCTGCATCCCTGTAACGGAACGCTCAATAATATCGTTGACGTTTTTATATTGGCCATCCTGTTCTGCCACCTGCACGGCATAACCCAGTGCACGATGTGGACGGTCAATATAGCTGTAGCAAAGCGCCATCTGATAGCGCCACTCGATATCATCGAGGTGCTCTTCCAGATGCGGAAGCAAAAGTCCGATTGCGCGGTTGGCATTTAACTCGTGATTTGGCATCTCGTTATAGGCCGTAGCCAATGCCAAGCAGAGATCAGCGTCCGCTTTGTAGTTATCGACCTTTGTGATGCTATCCACAATTGCTTGGTGGAATCCTGCCTCACGCCATTGTTTACAAGTTGTTAAAAGAGCTTGATAAGCGGACATGAATAGAACCTTTGAATGAACCTTGTTCTAGAAATTCTCTCTCCCTAACCAAGAAAACACGCTTCTAGTGTTCTCTCTATTAGCAGAGAAGGGAGTCAAGGTTCATAATGCCAGATTTCAAGCCAAATAGACAACTCTCGTTTTCACTCAGCCGTAAAAGAAACTCTGCACAAACTTGTATGAACTGACCTCCAAAAGTTTTTTATCTAACTTTTGAGGTGTAGTTCAACCTGCTCTATTTTTTTCATATTCGCCCTGAATTCACCACAGCTTACAGCTCGAAAATTCATGAAGTTTTCGATCGCTATGATGTCTACAGTTCTGCCGAGTACTGTTATGAAAGGGTTCAAAACCTTCCCTCTCGGCAATGGCCTATTGTTCCGCGTCACTCTCACCAGGAGAATACGCTTCTTGAACAAACTCTTAGATTGACAATTACAGTCTAAGACGGCGTTTCGTGTGCTAACGACCACTGTACGTGCCACTTACCTGCTTTTATCGCCATTCCCATCCTATTTGGAATGGATACAGGGCCTGGGCGCAAATACCAGGGTTGAAAGTCGAACACCTCACTACTCACTAATTAAGTGTCCAACCCACAATTTCCATATCTATCTATGGAAAGATCTTTCGATTGTACGCCCGAAATCGTAAATTTTCAAACCTATCTTCATTTTTAAGTAATTTTACGTACTTTTTTATATCATCTTTAGATCTGGCAAAACTAGGTGCGTGGAATTTTTCTGATAAAAAAGCTCCTATCTATGGCCTAGATCAAACAAAACAGAAGTCTCTCCCAGAAAATAGCTCAGGACGTGATACAATTTTTCTCGATTTACTGATATTTTTGGCTCTGACCATGCCTAAACTCTACAAACGCACTTGGACTCCCAATGAACTCGAAGCACACATTCCTAGCTTTTGCTCCTATAGCCAAAGCCGGATGATGGTGCGCGAGTATGCTCGCGCAGTTTCTCAGTGGTGTGGTGCAGATGAAGTAATGGTGCTTAAAGTCACTGCTCGAATGATCGAGAAGGGAACCGTCACTATGGAGAATGGATACATCCAAGTGAAGCACCTAACTCCCTCCTCTGAAGAGGATTGGAGAATGGAAAAAGAAGCCATTCCGACCGGCTGGGAACACTTCAGAAAACTCCTTACTTACTACCGCCAGTGTATTCACTATGAGAGTGGGGCAAGTTTCAGTGGTTGGGAAGATCAGTATCTCAAACGTTTTTCTTTTCTTTCTCGAGAGGGGGATTGGTTTCCTAAACCTGTTTCCCCCGAACTCTGGCGCTTGACGCTTAATGAAGGCACACCCGAGTACTTTGAAAAAATCCTAGAAAATGGAGACACTTTATGCCTGGGGTACCCAGTGTATTCTCAAGTGGTTAGTGTTCCTGGGAATGGGGAAAGTAGCGAAACACTCGTCACAAAACCCGTTTTTTACTGGCGCTTGAAAGCGAAGGTCCGAACTTCCGCTTTGGGGAGAACCGTTCAGTTGTCTCTAGCCAATCCTGAGCAACCCCCTGAGGTTAATCTCGATTGGTTTAAATATTTCTGCCGTACCGTCGAAAAGAAGCGCGCATTTTTGTCGCGTTGTGGTCTTTTTGATAATCAAATTCAGGCAGGAGTAGGGGACGATGAAAACGTCGAAGAGTTTTCAAGCATCATTCTTCCAAACTGGTCTGTTGAAGAGTTTTGCCGTGTCGTGACCGAGCTTTTTAGCGGGCAAGTTCGTGAATTACTTTATCCTCAAGCACTGAGTGCCACGACTCCAAGCAAAGCGTCCCCAAATGGTTTCTACAATAAAGCAATGCTCTTTTGCAACACTCCTTCTCCTTATAGTAAACGTTTGGAGGAAGAGCTTGTCACCATTAGCTCGCTCCCTGATGAGGCATTAGACAAAACAGCCTTACGAGCTTTTTTCAAAAAGGAAGACCCGACAGCTACACCCCGTATTTTACTTACCAACGCCTTTGATGTCCTCGACTTCACAGACGACCAGCGTGGCGCTGTTGCCAGTATGCTCCAAGTTCCCCTGACGGTTATGCAAGGGCCTCCTGGGACAGGGAAAAGTCAGGTTATTGCTGGCGTTGCTTTGAATGCCAGTTTACACGGGCAATCCGTCCTTATTTCAGCCCACACCCATAAGGCCGTAGATGCTGTGGAAGAACGCATCAATAAGCTCGAGAAGACTTTTGGGGCATTCCCATTTATTCATTGCCAAAACAGTGAACAAAACAGCCTCATTAGCTCCCTTACTCGCTTTCTGAGGGAAAACCATAGATCTGCTCAGGAGGCAAAGCTACGCGATCTGGATGAACACAGAACCGTCTCTTCGCAATTTGACTCTCGCAAAGAAGCCGAAAATCAACTTAGCGAACTGTACGAAAATGTCTTGTCCTCTGCTAGAGCACAGTTGGAGTTGGACCAACTATTGAAAGAGCATCCCCAACTAGCAAAATTTACCCATTCATTTACTCTTGCGAGTGTCCAGGAGGAGAAAGAGGAGCTACAAAAGTGGCTAGAAATAGGAGGAGACTCTTTTTTCTACAGCCTCTTTCACCCATACGCTAGCGCAAAACGACGAAATTGGATTCGTACTCTATCTGAAATTTTTGGCGAATCCCACCTCGTGAAGTCCGGAGTTAATCAGCGTCAGAAAATTGAGCACCTAATCCATCAGAGTGGGGTTCTCGAGAGGTACTGTCGTTTACGTGAAAAAGTTCTGGAACTCAAACTTCACCGAGCGAAGTTGGACAAAGACGCTCCTAGACTTCTCTCTTTGATTGCTCAGCTCTCTGAGGAACTCAAGAATCGGCTACCTGATTTTATGCGGATGCATATTAAAGAGCAAAAAGCAGAGCTACTCAACCAGAGTAGCGCACTCACTGCGCTTATCGACTCTATCCGCCAATTCATACTGCGAGACGAGGGGCAGCATTCATACGTTTTGGGGCCGCAGAATAAAGCCCGTTTTGAAAACGTCTTCAAGGCCCTCCCCGCCTGGGGTGTCACTACCTTATCAGTTGGTCGCCATCTCCCCATCACGCCTGGCCTTTTTGACCTTGTGATGTTAGATGAAGCCTCTCAAATGAATATCGCCCAAGCGATTCCTCTTTTGTGTCGTGCTAAACGAGCAGCTATTATTGGAGATCCACAACAGTTGAGCGTGATTTCTGGGTTGAGCGATGCACAAGATATCGCTTTGCGTCGTTCTTTAGGATTGCTTCAAGAGGAGGATGCTCATTTCTGCTACTACCGAAAGACGCTCTACGATCTAGCGGAAAGTACGCCAAACGCCGTGCGTATTAGGCTCAATGAGACCTTCCGCAATTGTGCTCCCATTGCTTCCTACTGCAGTAAATACTTTTATGGGAACGCTCTTTCGGTGGCAACGGATGAATCTCGGCTCAAGATTCCCGCAGAGTACTCAGGAGGGATTGGCTGGGTGGATGTACAGGGTCCGATCTCGCAAGGTACTGGGGGCAGAAGTTGCATGAGTGAAGATGAGTGTCTTGCTGTTGTCCGGCAGGTGAAATCTATTCTGCTCAATGCCCAATTTCAAGGGACCGTCGGTGTGGTGACGCCATTTAATCCACAGGCCGTTCAAATTCAAGAATTGGTTGAGCAAGAAATCCCTCGTGATGTTTTAGACCGAGCGATGTTTGTCTCCGCGACCTCTCATGCCTTCCAGGGCGGAGAGCGCGATGTGATGATTTTGAGCCTTTGTGGTGGTAGCGATATGCCTCCTGGATGCCTCAGATTCTTACGCTCTGATCCATCCATTTTCAACGTTGCAGTTAGTCGAGCCCGTTCTCTATTACTAGTCATAGGGAATAAAGAATGGGCACGAAATTGTGGTATCGAGTTCATTAAAGGACTGACCCTTGACTGGAACCATGCTTCAGACATACAACGCACAGAATGGTACCCCTATGAGTCACCTTGGGAAAAGACCTTAGCAGAAGCGCTAGAAGCCCGCCAACTAGGAGTCATTGCCCAGCACAAAGTCGGAAAACGACGCTTAGACCTTGCGCTTATGGATGATGTGGCCAAACTTGACATCGAAGTTGATGGTGCGGCGTACCATAAAGATGAAGAGGGCGTGAGACTTCAGAGCGACTATTGGCGTGAAGTGGAGCTACAACAGTTTGGATGGGCAACACTACGCTTCTGTGTATATGAATTGCAAAACGATTTAGAAGGTTGCGTTGATCGTGTCGTCAAAAAATGGGCGGCCTTGCACGAACGAAGAGGGAGAGCATGATCAATATGAATTTAAATAAATGGGGGGCCTGGCCACTGAAGGCAGGGGCTCTCGGTATCTGCGCATGCATTGCCATCATTTTCACGGTGTATGGTGCTCTCGATATTTACGTTCGAGACATCCAAATCGCGGACAAAATTGAAGTGCTCAAAAAGGTTCGAGATGAACTTGTGGCCGAAACCGCTGACCTTGAAGCGTTTCGACAGAAGACATCGGAAAATCTTCAGCAATTAAGAATATCTTATGACGAAGTCTCTCAACAGGTGAATGCTGCAAAGCAAGACCTCGCCGATTTGCAACGAGACCACAACAGAGTAAAGGCTGATACCGAAGAGCTCAAAAAAGAATTGACCCAGGCTCAAAGCGAGTTGACCAGTGCACGAGACCTAAAAATTCAAACTCAACAAGAAATTGAAGAATTGGCAAAAAACAGAACCGCTGCAGAAAAAGAACTGCAGTCTCTCACGCTTGCTCGCAATGCTCTGCGCCCTAGTAACGATCGCTATCAGGCCTTGCTAAAAAATATTCAAGAAGCTGAGGAACGCTATCGCCAACTCGATGCTGCTATTAGCCAACAACAATCTCAGTTTACAGCTGGGCAGGAAAAACGACTTACTCAGGAACAGAGTGTGCGCGACTTAACAAAACAGTTCACTGACCTTCAGAATCAAACTGCAAAGGGTCAAAGAGAGCAAACTGCTTTGAAAGCAGAGCTTACTAATGCCCAAATGCAGATTGAAACATTGCAGGACCAAATCAAAGCTCTTAGCAATGAGAAAATTGCTCTCACACAAGATGTTCAGACGCTGTCAGCTCAAAAAGGCTCTCTGGAGTCTCTCAGAGCCCAAACCAGCGCTCTGCAAAACGACTTGAGCACCGCTCAAGATCGCTATCAACAGCTTAGCAAGGCTACCATCGAGCGCCAACAAGAGATTGCAGAGCAGCAAAAAATTCAGTTAGGGCTGGATCAAGCGATCCTTGCTTTGAAAAAAGAACACTCATCTCTGCAAAATGCGGTTGATCTCTTGAATCGGGCAAAAACTACTTCCGAGAAAGACGCTCAAGCGTCTCAAGCTAAGTTAAGTTCGGTGAAGCAAGAGCTGAATGAAACTGAGCACAGACTCAGCTTCTTGAGCTCAAGCCTGCAAACTTACGAAGACCAGCTCTCCACGCTTCAGAACCGACTTAACAAGTTGAATGAGCTAGAAAGTGTAGGAACTCGCGTCTATCAACAGCTTGAAAATCTCAAGTTGAAGGGTGTGCTTGACGCTGCGCCCGCCGAAAACACTCCTGAAAACGTGAACAGTACGAGTACCAACTCTAACGAAACCGCTCCAAACAATGAGAGCCAATCAAAATTAAATATTTAAAGCCCAGAGGTATAAAAAATGTTTGAAGTTAGTTTTTCCGTCCTTCTCCTCCTCATAGGGGCTGTGGTTGTTATTTTGGTGGTCTTTGTTTCTTGGTTGAATAATCGAGCTGCAGAGGGACAACTCAATTACATTGAGTCCAACTTTGACCCCTACAACTCGATTTATCTCCGCACAAAGCAGCTGGAAGAAAAGAAAGCTCAACTTGAGCAAGAAATTCAAACGCTCAAAGATGAGCAAGGTAAACAGGTAGAACGTCAAAAAGAAGTAGTTACTCTTAAAGCTGAATTGACCGATTTGGAATCACAAATTCTTAACCGAAAAGACGATTGGGAACGTGTCAAATCGCTCACGACAGAAATAAATCTTTTGCAGCAGAGAAAAGACCAAATTCAGCAGGAAACATTGAAACTCGATGCTAAGCACAAAGAACTTGTCGCAGAAGTTGCAGAAAAAGAAACGTCTCTCAACAAGGCCTCTGAAACCTTACATAACGCCCAATCCCAGCTCTTAGAAGCGCAACAAAATTTGCGTACGTTGAACGAGAAGCATTTTGCGGTTGATACCGAGGTGCAGTCCTACCAACAAAAATTAGAAGCGTTGAAACTTGCTGTCGAAAAGGCCCAAGAAGAAGCAACGACTGCTCGTGCTGAGGAAGAGCGTCTGAAAACTTCTGTGAGATCTTTAGAAGAAAAACTTGATGAACTCAAAGATAAACGCAATGAAATCCGCATCGAAGAAGAAGAAATCGCCGCTCAGGATGAACTCCTAAGAAAGCGTCGTATGGAGTTGCAACGCTTAGAAAACGACATTATTAAAGCGCAAAGCGCATTGGCCGAAGCCAATGATACACTTGAGCAAAAAGAAAGTTTGGTAAGCGAAGCTACTACTGCGAAACATGAATTGGCTAGTGTTCAAGATGCCAATGCATCTTTAAAACGAGAAGAGGCACGCCTTTTAGTTCAGTGTGCCTCTTTGAAAAAAGAATTGGATGATTTACAACGTCAATATGAGGAGAAAGAAAATCTGCGTGGTGAACTAGAAGACTTGCTGCAGGAGTCGAACACTCGACGTGCTGAGTTACGTCTGTTAGAAACGCAACTCGAAGAAAAGAACGCTGCACTGCAACGAAATGCCCTCAATTTGCAAAATCTCGAGGAAAACATCAAACGCGCTTACGAAGAAATGGAGACCGCTGCTTTAACCATTTCCGAGCAAGATGGCTTACGCCAAGAAGTTAAAGCCGTGCAAGCTGAGCTTGACAAAGCACATACTACAAAGGCTGAATTGCAAAGTGAAGAGCAACGCCTTTTGGCTCGTCGTGAGGATTTAAAGCGTGAAATTGAAAACTTTGAGCGTTTGCGCGATGAAGCTAAAAACTCCGTTGATTTTGACAAGTTGAGAGAAGCTAGTGGCGCACTGAATGTGCCTTTGGCTACACCGGTCGTTGAAACTCAAAGCAACGAACAACTCAGAGCTAACGAAGCCGAGGAATTGCAAGAATCTCCTTCTCTTGTTAAGAACCTTAAGCCTGTCGAAGTTAACAGCAAAAAAACACAAGAGGCGGACGCCCTGTTTGGATTCGCTGATGCTTTGGAAGACGCGGGCTATATTTTCCATCCGCGCACTTTATGTTCTTTCCATACTGCGTTGAAATGTCAAAACATTAATCCTTTGACCGTACTTGCTGGGGTCTCGGGCACGGGAAAAACCCTTCTTCCAATTTTGTATGCTAGGTACATGAATATGTTGCAATTAACCATTTCTGTACAACCTCGTTGGGATTCGCCTCAAGATTTATTTGGTTTTTATAACTACTTAGAACATCGTTATAAGGCTACAGAATTGTCTCGTCTTCTTTATGCCTATAACAAAGATCCCAAGTTAAATGACTACATGACGATTGTGTTATTTGACGAAATGAATCTGGCTAAAACAGAATATTACTTCAGTGACATCCTCTCCAAACTCGAATTGCGCCGCATCGGGTCTAAAGACGCTGCGCTTTCTATCGACTTAAGTCGGCAATTAAAGTTACAAATCCCTGAAAACTTGCTGATGGTCGGCACCATGAATGAAGATGAAAGCACTCAGACACTGTCTGACAAGGTGTTAGACCGCGCAAACGTTCTACGTTTTGGGAAACCTACCACAGTGATTTCTCTAGATTTCGAGAAACAAAACGTTCAAAAAGGACAGAAAGAGTTTGCTAACAGTCAAGAAGAAGTCCATGTAACAAAGGCTGTTTGGGAAACTTGGCGCGGCTCTACATCAAAGGCAGCGACGGTAAACATTGATGCAATTAAAAAATGGCTTCAAACCATCAATAATGCGATGGATGATTTAGGTCGTCCTTTTGGCTACCGAGTCCAAGAAGCAATTTTGCAATATGTCTGGCAATATCCGGAAGTTTATCCCAATGCCTATAAACTCGCGTTTGCTGACCAAATTGAACAAAAAATCCTACCTAAATTGCGCGGAGTCGATACGATGCACACCAATTACAGCCAGAGCATCGATACAATCCAATCCGTCATTGCAGAAACAGCTGATACCGAATTGCTAAACGCACTGGAGATCGCTAAATCCAACGCGCTAGAACAAGGACAATTTATTTGGATGGGTGTGAATCGCCAAGATAGAAATTCCTAAAAGAGAGCGAGTTAAGAATGATCACACCACTTCTAGAGTTTTATCGCTACCCATGGGATCCTGTCGGGGGGATTTTTTATCATGTCGAAGACAACGTAATTCCATGGACTCTTTCTGGTTTAATCAGACATTCGGCTGACAATATTGTTTTTCATAGTCGCCAAAACAATAAAATTGCATTGGATAATGGAGCATATCTATTACCCATGCCGAGTAGCAATGTCCCTCTAAAAATCAGCGCATCTAGAGGTATCTGCAAACAAACTTTCATTGTGGAGAGCCCTCTCTGGTTAAACGAATTCCTCTCTAATGAGCATCAACAAATCCAAAATACTGACCTCTACCGATCAGTTGCTTCATGGTCTGCCTTTTTCGATGAGTGCTATTTTGATGCTTCGGCTAGAACAGAAAGTACGCTCTCTTGGAGCGAACTATCGGAAAAATTAGAACATCTTGAAGCACATGACGACGAACCACAAATGTCTCTCATTGTGCGCGTAGCGGAGGAATTGACTCCAATTATCCGTTCTTTTTTTAACGGGCTACACACAGTGCTCACTCACGACCGCCGCATGTTACCCGCAGGGAAAGCTACAGAGTTCGACACAGCCTGCCTTGATTGGTACATCCAACAACCGGGCATCACCGCTGCCGCCAAAGCGGCCTCAAACCAGCAGAGGCTTAAAGCAATTGCTCATACGGAATTTGTTAATACACTGGAAAATAGAGTTCTCAAAGACTTTCTTTCTCGATGCTGTGTAGAGGCAGATATTTATCGATCTTCTTGCAAACAACATCATTTAAAGTCCTCTCGGGCACATAAAGTACAGACTTTTAAAACACTCTGTTCCTCTTTGTTAGCTTTGCCTGTATTCGGGCAAATATCCTCGATTGCAGGTCTCATACAACCCAATTACGTCTTGCAAGGAGACCCTCGCTATCGAAAAATTTGGGCTAGATACCGTCAACTTTTACGAAAACAACGGGTTTATGATCGAATTTGGACTTGGCAGTCTCGTCTCTGGTCTGATGCTACAAACCTTATGATTTCAGTTGCTCTTGAACGAATGCAAAAACAGGCACAGGAGAAGCAGGGGTGGATATTAGAGGAAACTGCAGCTAGCCTCCCCCATTTTTTCTCGGAGCAACATGAAGGATTACGTTTAGAACGCAATTTCAGTCAGGGGCCGTTTCTTTTAAGAACACCAGACAATAAACGTCTTATTGCTGTAGATGTCCTCTCTACAACAGGGGGACATGCCTATTTTCGACATCGACTAAATAATCCTTTGGAAAAATTGCGCAAAGCGAGCGGCTGGTCAGCGATCCTCTGTACAGATCTTCTGCGTCACAAACACACTGCGATTGTTTTTTGGCCTATACATGCCTCAGCCTCTGGGGGGGTCGATGAGGCACTCTTGGATAACATTAAAGGTTCTATGCGAGCGTTAGTTCTTCGCCAGTTACCCCGTATGACAGCCACTCACAAAATGGATTATTACTCTATTGCTCTTTTAAGTGATAAGAGTCTGGATGCAAACCTCGGTAGCGAAGAAGTTCGTGCTATCCGCCTTGGTATAGGGGTAACGGAGTGGTCTTCTAACATCAATTTCCTCGCTAATTTACTTAAAGAGCTTTTTGACGAGGTGGTGAAATGAAAACCTGCCGTGGGATTAACTGCTTGGGCTTTAATGACTCCATAAATGGTCAACACGCAGAATACTGTGAAGAAGGAATCCCTGCAACGGTCGTACTTACTCGAGTCAACGATAACTCGGTAATTTTGACAGGAAAAGACGCTACAAATTCTCGGGTTGAAACAGGATTCCACTGGCCTCTTGAAAGTCAGCTTGACAGAAGTGATAAAGGCAAAAACTCCGCCACTATACGACACCGATTCCCCATACCCTTACTATGGGAGCGCCTTGTCAATAACCGTGACAAAATTTCGGCCGTAGGAGAGCTTGCTGGCAGAGGAACTCAGTGGGTTGAGAAACTTCTTCATGCACACATCGCCCCCTTATGCCATTTTGAGGAAGGTAGTTTAAATATCCTAGCTATCCCAAACACACTGAGCACAGCCGCTCAAGAAAAATTATTAAGAACTTTTAATAGCCGTGAGCAAATTAAGTTGTTATGGCGACCTGTCGCGGCCACCTTCGATTGGCTCGAGCAAATTCCAAGGAAAAACTTTGTGGAAGATGGCTGGGTCGCTGTTATCTATTTGGGTTTGGACGATTTTGAATTTACAAGAATCCAACTCGATACCCAACATCCTGACTATGTGATTCCAACGCGCTCTCGTCCAAAGCGAGTGCGCTCACAAAAAATCACTGGCTTTGATGTAGCTTACTCTACATTAAAGAATCAACATTTAACTTTTAGTTTTGAAGAGGCCTGGCAAGGACTATTGAGATTCCCTGCTATTTGGAACTGGTTACGTTGTGGCGATACTGGTCCTTTTTCCCCAGAAAAATGTCTGTACTCTCGAAACAGGGAATGGGATTTATGGCATCCTCACTTTCAGGGAATTCCTTATGGTGTGCTCCCCCTGCACACATCAGCTGAACTCACCGCCATAACGAATCGTAAGCTTGATGAAAGTAGTCGTGCCATCAAAAAGGAGCAATGCCACGAATTACTCTGTGAACTGCTACAAAAAAATTTCCCCTCTACAGACGGCTGTCTAGGGATGATTTTGTGTGGTCCCCTGGCTCCATACGATGGACTCTTACCCAGTTGGCTAGACCAATGGGCAAAGCAAGCTAACCTTCGACTCTCATCTTCGCCCGTGCTAGGAGGAATTTATCGACCTTCTGTCGACATCATTTCTCGAGGCTGTCAAATTTATGGAGAAAGATTACTCTGGAACGAAGAGCATCCTAATAATCGCATCCCTACTTATTACGACACATTACCTCAGATCAGCCTTCAGGTTTCAGACAAAGAAAATTTGATCTGGAAACCTCTTTTTGAAGAAAGCCATTGTGAAGGGGGACAAACGGCACACAATACCTTATGGGATTTTTCTCTCAGAGCTAATAGTGATTTCGTGGACATCTGGCTTCAAATGTCAGATGAGGACGATGATCCTGCGGATACGCTAGAAGAAACTCCTTACCGTTACAGTTTGGTGAGATTTTTGAAAAGTTACCCTGAACTCGTCCCCTTAGAACTGGTTGCCAGTATGCAGCCCTCTAGTGGTTATGCTACCGTTTTTTTTAAGGCCGCACAAAAACAGTGCCAAGATATTGTCCGTGGGGATGGGGTACACCTCAATTTTGAAGAAATGATCCCCAAGCTTCTTGCTGATTTACCAAAAGAAAACCGTGCCTATCCTAAAGTTGGGCACCGTCTTGTTCTTAGCCGAAACCTTTTCTGGGAAAGACGCCGCATTGAAAAAGCTTTGCAAAACTGCGACTACCGGGCTCTGTGGCGTAGACTCCGTTACGGAGAAGGTTTTGCCGCTGACAGGAAATATTTATTTGGGTTTGATGGTGAACAGTATCTATTCTCTGGAAAGGAGCTAACTCTATTTCAACAGGAATTTGAACGCATCGCGGCAGACCGGTTCAGCGAATGGGAAAGCGCCGCTTCATGGATGTGGGCAGCTTGTCCTCCCAAAATAAAGCAGAAAATTTTGCATGCTATCAGTAATCCTACTCTGCGAAATCTCGACCATTATGGCTATGCAAGTCGAGTAGTATCGACTCCTGAAGAAACTTCGCTTTTTTGGGAAGTGACCAAAATCATGGCAAGAGATGCGCATTACGCGATGACAATGAAATCTAACTTCGCCCGTGAATTTGCTCGTTTTGTAAATTTTCGAGCCGAAGCAACACAGCTCATGAGTAATAGTCCATCAACTGTCAATTACATGTTGTCTGCGCTCGACAGCACGATCCACAGAAAATCTATTTTTAGTAAATTTGCTGCTACTAACTATGCAAGTTTGCTAGGGGTGCTGTTACGGGCACGTCAAATTAACAGCGATTTTTTACGGGGTACTTCGGATATCGCCCGTTGGGAAGAGAATCTTAACCTACTGGTCTCTGGCTTTAGAGAGTATTTAGAGCAAAAAGACGACGGCGAAATAGATGAAAAATCGTTCACAAGAACAAAAAAATATATCGAAAGTATTCTGGATTATCTCAAAGGGTGTGGTAATGATGTACCCATTGTAATCGACCTAGACGACATGGAAGAAGGCTCGACAGAGGATTAACCTACTATTGAGACTTTCATTCAATAACAAAAGACACCGATGGCTCTTCATACAAGTTATCGGTGTCTTTTTACTCGCGAAAGAAGTTAGTGTTTTAATGCGTCAAGAAGTAGAGCGTCAAAAGCATCACTACAGCAGCAGGCGCCGTACGCTTCACGACTTCAACTGGAGAAACCCCAGCGATACCAGAAAGGAGAATAATCCCACCAGCAAGCGGAGAAGCCTGACGACCGATACCTGCAGAAACCATCGAGAGATAGCCCAAGCCGTCAATCGTTAAGCCAAACTTTTCAGCGTGAGGCGTAACTGCTTCGTTAAAGGCAAAGGCAGCAGCGTCACCAGAGCCCGTTAACACAGCAAGGATGAAGGGACCAAAGCTACCGCCAATCTTGGCAACTTCATTTGCGTGCTTCAGATATTCCACAAAGAGGTCAATCAAACCAGAAGCGCGAAGACCAGCAGCAAACACACCTGCGGCAATGATGATACCGATGATGTTGGCATAACCACGACCCATCCCTTCAAAGAACTTCTTCGTCACGGCTTCTGGGCTCGTACGTGTCACGGCCAAAGCGTAGACGGTACCCACGAGCATAGCGGTAGCGACCGAAATCTTGAAGTCAGGAACATACTTCTTCACGACCATCGAGACCGTCACCATCAAAACGACGGGGACGAGCGGGGCGATAGCGTAGAAGATATTGGGCTTATCAATCGGATCAGCATCGTCAAACTTCACGATACCCGTGTTAGCAAAACCTTCCTTCTTATAGTCTTTGTAGAAGAGGCAGGTGAGCGTCAAGCAGAGGATACTGACCAAGCCGATCGTGAGCGTCGTCACCGAGTGTGCGCCAATAAACTGCATCACATCCATGCCAGCGAGTTTCGCCACAAAGGGGTTATGCGATACCCCAGGATTTAAGTAGGCAGGTACCATACAAGCTCCCACAGACGCCGCTGCAAGAGCAGGATGGAAACCAGAGCGAACCAAAATCGGGACCATAGTCGGTGCGACAGCAGCAGAGAGTCCTGCCATCGACGGAATAGCGGTCGAAATAATACTCGTCACTACCATACAGGCAGGTAAGAGCAAAAGCCCTAAGCGCTTCAAGGGGCGCATCAAGAGCACGACCAAGTGCACATCACACTTTGTGAGAGAGATCACAGCGGCGAAACCCAAGGCCGAACAGATAGCGATGATCAAGCTACCGTTGGTCATGGATTTATCGAACTGTTGGAAAGCCATCATGGGCTTCATCGACACAATGGCTAAAAGGAAGCCAGCGGTGAGAAGAACAAGACGCGTTTCATAACGCTTGATGAGAGCATAGACTGTCGCGATGACGACAATACCAGCGAACCACAAGGTCAAAGACATAGAATTTCCTCATTTTCTATTGTTGCTGGGAGTGGTGGTCTCTTCTTAACTGTAGTGCGAGAGTTGCTTTTGATCCTGCAAATTTTCTCCCGCACAGGCTAGGAAGATTCTTGACAGTATAGTGGGGTGTAAGAAAATGTTTAAGCCCCTAATTAGGGCATACATCCTAGGGGTTTCCCCAAGACTCCACAACAATTTCCTACTTACTGAGAAAGAAACGGCGCTCTCCCTCTCGCTAATAGAGAAAAGTTAAAGTTTTCTCTTTTGTTATAGCTTACGTACCTCCACTACCTCCCAAAGGAGGTAGTGAAACAAAAACGTTTTTTCTAGAATAGTCCTCAGACTCAGAGTAGGGTACGTGCCTTCTCTGGCAAGTATCCCCCACTGAGAATCGACTGTAGAGCAGGGAAAGTGCTCTACAGTCATTCAGCGCAACAAACGTAGGCTCTTCTTTCACGTCTCTCTCGGCAGTAAAAGAATGACGCCTCTTATGAGGAATTGATATGTCCTTTCAGAAAAAACTCTTAGCAACAGCGCTCGTCGCTTCCTTTGCGATAGCTGCCTCTGTTGCCTCTGCAGCAACTTTTAAGGCTGGTACGTATACCGCTAGCGCTCCTGGCATTCACGGTGAAGTCACGGTGGAAGTGACGTTTACGACCGACAAGATTGCTAGCGTTAAAGTGGTCCAACAAACTGAAACCTTGGGCATTGGCTCCAAGGCTGTCGAAGTTCTCCCAGGTCGCATCGTTGAACGTCAGTCTCCAGCGATCGATGGTGTAGCTGGGGCTACCGTAACTTCTACCGCTATTCGTAAAGCTGTGGAAGATTGCGTGAAGCAAGCTGGCGTGGATCCTGCCACGTTAGTGCCCTTAGCCATCAAGGCAAAAGATGGTGAAAAGACGCTCACGACCGATATGGTGGTTGTAGGTGGTGGCGGATCTGGCATGTCCGCTACGATTCGTGGTCGTATGAATGGCTTGAACGTCATCTTAGTTGAAAAGATGCCGTACATCGGTGGCGCAGCAGCTATCTCTGGTGGTCAAGTCGTTGCTCAGGGTTCTAAGCTCCAGAAGGAATTCGGTGTCAAGGATGACTCCCCCGAGTCCATGATCAAGGACTTTATGGCTAATGGTCATAACCTCAACGATCCTGGCAAAATCTCTCTCTACGCACACAATGTTGGTGCAACCATTGACTGGTTGCATGACAAAGTGGGCGTGAAGTTCATCCCGAACGATCTGCCTTATCTTGCTGAATACTCTCACCGCCGCGCTTTGGAATTCGAGGGTGGCGCTCGTACCATGGCTCAGCACTTACGTGAAGTCATCGCCAGCAATGGCGCTCAGGTACTCTATAACACCCGAGTGAACAAACTTCTCACCGACGACAAGGGTCATGTCGTCGGTGTAGAAGCCACCGATGAAAACGGTGTGAAGTACACGATTAAAGCCAAGGGCACGTTGCTCACTACGGGCGGCTTTGGTAACAACAAAGAAATGCTCTCTGAACCGGTGAAGTCTGCGCTTTACTACGGTCCTGTTTCGTCCACGGGCGACGGCCACAAGATGGCGATGAGCTTGGGCGCCAAGACCCAATTGATGCAGTACGGTAAGCGCTATCCGAACGGCGTTGAAGTGGCTTCTGGTATCGCCAAGTCCACGATTTACGCTAACGTTGGTGCTTTTGACCAGGCTGGTATTTTGGTTGACGTGAATGGCAAGCGCTTTGTGAATGAAAAGGCTTCTAACCGTCACATTCTCGACCCAATGATGGAAACCCCGAACCATATGGCCTATGTGTTCATGGACCAGAAGTCCTGGGAAGGCTTCTACAAGCGCCTCCCCGAAACGGGCGTTTCGCATGAAGATGCTGACAAGTACTTGGCCAACAACGGCAAGAGCGCTCCTCTCTTTGTGAAGGCCAACACGATCGAAGAAGTCGCTAAGCTCGCTGGCGTTAACGGTGACAATTTGAAGGCTACCGTTGCTCGCTACAACAGCTTTGTGAAGGCGAAGAAGGACGCCGACTTTGATCGTCCAGTTCAGTACATGAAGGCTGAAATCTCCGCAGAAGGTCCTTACTACATCGTTGAACAGAAGCCTCGCTTCGCTACGACGATGGGTGGTTTGGTCACCGATGATCATCTCAATGTGATGACCAAAGACGGTAAGACCATTCCTGGTCTCTGGGCTGCCGGTGAATTGGTTGGTGGTGTGATGGGGGATGACTCCCCGGCTGGTGCTAACGTGGGTTGGGCTTTAACGTCTGGCCGCGTAGCAGCTGACGCAATCACCAAGGCGATTAAGAAGTAAAGTTGCGCTGACTGAACTTCCTTAGACCTCCTCTTTTCTGAGAGAAGAGAGGAGGTCTTTGCTTTTAGGGTACAGAAAAAAATTAACTGTATTGCGGTGTGTAATCTTTCACGCGAACCCAGTAGCCTTCTTCTTCAGCGCCCTCTTCTTCGTGGCTAGCATCTACCCACTGACCAGAGAGTCCCCGCAGGTTTCTTGAGAATTTCTACCAACAAGGGATCAATACTGCAAATTTCTCTTAAATCGTAGAATGCACAGTGCTCCTTCGCGTACTCTTCACCATAGAGCTCTACTTCGTCCCCTACAATAAAGAACCAACCGCTTTCCCAACCTTCATGATCCGTAACGGATTCAATGCGCTTGGCCCAGCCTGCGGGAATGCCTCCCTCCGCAATACGGTCTGAACAGTAGGCATATAGCGGTCCATCCCAATTGTCTAGTATGCGAACTTTCCCTGCGTCGGCAGTCGCCACCCTGAAGCGAGGAAGGTCACTATCTTCGGTTTCTTCAGCTTTTTCTTTGAGATACTCCGCAAAGCGCTCATCAATGATTTTGCCAATGGCAGCTTGATGTTCTTCTGTGAAGGGGAGAAATAAATAAGCGGCTTCTTCCTCTTCCACATCCCGCCAATCGTCTCGCTCAAGAACAGAGAGCGCGTAGTTGCGATAGTCACGCAAATAAACGTAGCGCTTCGAGCGATCGCCCTGATTGTAGCCAATCGCAAAGTAAGCGCCATCAGGCCCATACATAGTCGTTTCAAGCCGCCCATTGAGTCCATCACGAATAAACTCTCGCAAGTCCGTGATCGTGCCCGATTTCACACCATTCACTAGATGAACATACTTGTGATTAAAGGGGTTACTCATCAAATTGTGCTGAATAGACCAGTAGAGATAGATCGCCATATGGTTAAAGGCACAGATATCATCGATTGCAAGCCCTAACTCGGCAATCTTTTGAAGATGCTCTTCACCTTTGTCCATTTCGGTGGCGTTATCTTCAATCCCATCTTGATCGAGCACCACATTCTGGCGCTCTGGATTAATCACCTCTAAATGCTTGTCGTAGCAAAGATCAAGAAAGTCATCGAATCCTTTTTTCTCAATCAAGTCACTTTCTTCTTCAAAGAGAGGAATGAGTTGATAGAACTCCACCAAATCATCTTTAGGGACTCGGCAAACAAAGGAGTCAAAGCTAAAGACTGCTGGATGTAACCTTATCGCTTTCGCAAATCCCGTTTTTTCAGAAAGCGGAATTTCTTCTGCACTTTCTGGGTTCTCAATCGCACGTTCTGCTGCTGTGAGTAACATATCAACTGGCAAGAAGAAAGAAGCAGGGCGTTCGTGAGAGTTTTTAGAGATCTCCCAGAGTCTCTAGAGTTAGTCAAAATTTCGCTGAATTTATAATATTCAACATAAGTGTTATTATGTTAATTAAAATTTAGCCTTCAAAACACAGTTTTTAAGATCTCCAATCTTCTTTCTTTTTGCTATTCTTTACTGATCGTCCCCGACCAGTCCATTCTTGAACTGACCGCAGCATCCAATCCAACTCATTAGGAGCACTTTGATGAGTGATTATGTTCTTCCTACCGAATCTGTCATTGCCTGGCGTCGACACATCCACCAGCATCCAGAACTGAGTTTTCATGAAACGAAAACGGCTGACTACATTGCAGGTGTCTTAGAAGGTATCGATGGGCTCAAGATAGAACGACCAACACCCACCATCATCATTGCGACGTTAGATGGCCTCGCTGGCGAAGGCAAAACCCTTGCATTCCGTGCCGATACCGATGCGCTTCCTGTTTTGGAGGAAACCGACCTCCCCTTTAAGTCGCAAAATCCAGGTGTAATGCACGCTTGCGGACACGATATGCACTCTGCCATGCTCATGGGTACGGCACTTGTGCTCTCTGAAATGCGTGACCATCTCACTGGACGCGTGAAATTTATCTTCCAACCTGCTGAAGAAATGCCACCAGGAGGTGCCATTGAAGTCATTAAAGTGGGGGCATTAGAAGGGGTTGATCACTGCTTTGGCTTGCATGTACTGCCCGGAAAGCTCGGTAAACTTCGCATTTTCACAGATCGCATGGCCAGCACGAGTTGCGGCTCATGCAATATCAAGATTCAGGGGCAAGGCTCTCATGGCTCCACCCCTCACCTCTCGATTGACCCGATCTTGGTGGGCGCTCAGATTATTGAGGCACTGCACACCATCGTCTCGCGCAACATTAGTCCAGAACACTTCGCGGTGGTTTCACCCAATGTTTTCCACGGTGGCAATGCAGTGAACGTTATTCCGGATACAGCCGAAATTGGCGTCAATATCCGCACGAAAGACAAGGCTGATCGCAAACTCATCCTTGAACGTGTGGAGCAACTCGCTAAAGGCATTGGTGAAAATAACAACGCTCAAGTCGTGGTGGAATGGCTACCTGGGTACGATGCCATTGAACAGGATCTCGACCTCGTGAAAGAAGTCACTGACTTGGCCATTCGTGAATTGGGCGAAGAAAATGTTATCTTTAGTGGGGCTTTCACCGCCAGTGAAGACTTTTCGGAATACTCCAAAGTGGTCGACTCTTGCATGTATATGGCGCTCTCTTGTGGGGACGCAACTGCAGGTTGTGGCTTCATGAACCATCACCCGAAATTCAATCCTCAAGAAGGCTGTCTTGATGTAGGCGTGCAGATGGAAGTTGCTATTGCTCGACACTTCCTAGAAAGAAAATAATCTCACTTTTTAAGCGGAAAAGCCGTGGTTTAATGCCACGGCTTTTTCATCTTCATCACAAATTTTCAATCAACTCTTCAATCACGGGCAAAATCCCCTTAGCGAGCGCTTCATGGTCTCCAAGGGAGAGGTGTACTCCATCGGTGTCGTGCGCCACGGGAACCACTGTTGCCGCGTCAAAGAAAGAAACCCCCTTCTCTTCGGCGAGTGCTCTCAGATGCTCTGCAAATTCCGCTGAGGGTGCATCGCCATTTGGGAAAAAGCGTTCATTGGGCGTCCCAGCAAGTTCAATATGCGGAGGGGCAACGAGCAAAATCTGCGGCGCATGATAAAACGTCAACTCTCGCCATGAGATATCTTCTTGTGTCACCTCTACAAGGCGGCGAATCCCTTCTGTAGCTTCTGCTGCCGTTTTGTTGAGTTGATAGTTAAAGTCATTGGTTCCCAACATAATGACGAGCAAATCGAGTGGCATCACGCGTGAGAGGGCCGCAGGAAGCCACGTGAGGCCATTGAGAAGCGCCCCTTTCATGCTCCCTGTCCCATTCCCTCGAGCTGGCGGTCTATCAAAGGCACTTGTCCGCCCACTCAAACCATCGATTACCACCCTAGCCTTCCCTTGAAGGGCTTCGGCAAGTCGTCCGCCCCAAGTCTTCTCCAATGGCCAACGCACAATCGTGCCATCTTCGAGTTCGTGCCAACCGTAGGTATTGGAGTCACCATAAAGGAGAATTGTTGGCTGATAAAAACTGTTTTCTGTCATCGCTCACCCTCCCAATAAGTGGCTTTGTCATTAAAACATGCGCTGAATAATATAACGCCCACCTAGTTTTGACACCATAAACTAGGCGGGCGAATATGTGTCTTTTCAAGATTTTTTGAGATATTCGTTCTTCTCTTAGGAAAAGTGGTTAGTCTTCCTTTAGAGACGAATCACTTCTTCCAAGACTCCCCAATAAGCAATCCAAGCAGCCACGGAACACCACACTGCAAAGCGCGTGGTTTTCTCAAAAAAGGCTTCCTGAGCGGGTGCCTTTGCGCTTTGACGCAAAAGCAACGTACCCAATCCCATTGCCGTTGCTAGCGGAATGACGGTGAGGATGTAGCTAAAGTTCCCCCACGTAGCGAGCGCGGCTGCAAAATAGATTTCATCATGTCGAAGTTGATCGCGACCAAGAAGGAAGAACGCGACCACATTAACGAAATAAAGCGTCGCTAACGTGAGGAATCCAGAGGTTGCTCTTTCCCAGAGCGGAATATAGGCAGCGAGTTCGGCGGTGGTCACGCCAAAGAGTTGGTGCACCCACCCCGTTAAAAGACCTGTTGCGGCAAGGAAAATCGGCACAAAGAAAGGAATACGCCCTTCCTTTAACTCAAACTGCAAAGCCCCAAGAAGCAAGAACGAAAACCACCACAAATGCATGGCTTGCCAAACGGGACCATGCGACAAACGCTCGCTAAACAAACAGATGATTGTTACAAGAGTCAGAGCGCCAGCATAAAAGGCCGTAGAGACGAGTTGTTTTCCTGGTTGTTTCATGGAGAGAAGAAGCGCAACCATAAGTTTCGGTTAATGATAATGATTCTCAATTGCATTTAACCTAAGTGTATCTGCTCTTCCCCTCTTCGTCAAGTAGTTATGCTGAGAGACAAGGCTTTTAAGAAAACTGCAGCAAGACTCAACCAAAAACCAAGGCGTACTGATTTAAAGGCGCCATGTCGCAATTTGGCTATGACTGCACTCGCCACACCAATCAGGGCTGCGACAAAAAGTATGTTGAGAAGTTCTACGAAAGAGCACCATGCCCCGAGTGCTATTAAGAACTTGATATCGCCCCACCCTAATTGCTACTGGTGAGAGAAACGCTCAAAAAGAAGCTTCACTAGAGAGAAAAGTACCGCACTCGCGCCCATCGCTATCAAGCGGTCCATGAGCGTCACCGCATCTGTAATACCGTGCGCGGGAAATCCTGCATAGGTTTCTAACGCGCCTACAAGGAGCCCTAAAAGCGCCAATATGAGTAGCACTATATTAGGGATACGGCGAGAAAAGAAGTCCGTGAGTCCCGCTTCAAGCGTTAAAGCACTAAAAACCCAGAGTTCCACCGCGACTAGTGGTGCATCTTCCCAAGGACGTGGTACCCAAAGGAAAAACACCACAAGCGCAGAACAAGCGGCAGTTAAAAGCCAAAGCTGTAAACGATGAGACGTTCTCATTTAGAACCCCGACTCACGCAGAATCACAGCCCACGCGTAAAGTATCAGTCCCCTATCAAGCCCCGTGGGGAACTCTTCAGGCTTAGCGGCTCCAAATCCAAAGAGCCATTCACGTAGTGCGTGCTTTGTGTGAGCGAAACTACGTTGATGGAGGTTCGCCACGCCAATCGAATCGGAGAGGAAATAGTAACCGTCAATCATGTTAATTGAGAGTGACATAATCCACGTAGTGGTCGCGAGCAAAAAGGCGCTACTCTTTAGGAACCCATCAGGTAGCAGACACCAAGCAAACGCCGCCCAAGCCCCTAGACTCATTTCACTCATCACGCCTGCAGCCACTACTAAGAGTCGTTCTCGACGACTGGAGAGTCGCCAAGCGGCCGTCGTGTCGGTATAAAGTAGTGACATCATCACCATGAAAGCCACGCCCATACTGGGAATCTTACAGCCAAAGGATTTCGCCATATAGGCATGCCCACACTCGTGGATGATCTTCGTAAATAGCAGCGTCATCCCCGCAAAGAGTACCCCTTGCCAGGTCATAAAGTGTTCCGCCGTATGAAGGAACGTCTCCCACTGGCGAGAAATGAGAATAAGCGCAATCACTGCAACAATGGCAGTCAAAATCAAAAAGCCACGGCACAAGAAAACGCGTACAACGAAAGGCAAAGTGGCATCCAAAAAACGATCTGGATGCGCGAGCGGAATACGGAAAAAGAGATAGTGGTGAAGGATAAACTTCCAGAGACTCGTGCGTGGACGCTGTGCTTTTAGACCCCGTCTCTTCTTCTGAGGTGAGAGACTGCGCGAGAAGAAAGCGTTTAAACTGCTCGACTTCGTCCATCTCTACGCGAAGAAGTGTTTCACGCGCAATACGCGCGCAAAGTCCTGAAGGCGTTTGATTCGCCCAACGGATTAGTATCTTACTGGCGGTAGCCCAACTGAAAGAAGCGATCGCGCACTGGGTCTTCAATGATCCAGGTGGGCGAGCCATCATAAGCACGAGGCCCCTCGTGAAGACGAAGGTCCTCACGAAGTGCGGGGAGTTGAGGCTCTTTCTGAGCCCCCATCCCTTTCGTAAATGGCATGCCTCGAGAAGCGTTGAGCGTCACCGCCATCTTTTAGACTCCTAGCCAGCGACGCACGACAGAGAGCGGTTTTCTCAAGAGGTAGAGCCCCAAAGCAGTACGCTCTCCATAGAATTTCGCCGTGCCACAAAGACCGATGCGAAGGCGCTTAGCGTCTTCTTCGCTCATAGTAAAACTCGCGCGAGCGCGGTAGGCGAGCACGCCTTCCGCGGTGGACTCAGCGCGATACGCGACGTAGGAGAGTTTCGCTTCCACGGGATTGGTAGGTTCCACATTCATAAAGAAGCGCACTTCTGCGCCTTCTGGGAGTGCTACCGCATCAGCAATGGGGATTTCCGCTTCAAGGACCATGTCCTTGGGGCTTGCAATCGTCCCTCTTAACCAACTCGCTCTCTCCCCGCAATGCGGTTTCTCTTCGACTGAAGAAGGGAACCTCCTGACGGAAGCTAATCAATGGGCCAAGGCCCGCTTAACGGTGGAAATCGCGAAGGAAGTGTGGGAGGACGCCTAACGCGTCACCCTTGAAGAGCTTCGCTACAGTGTGCTCCTAATCGTTTGGCGACGGTTAGGAGCTTTTTTCATCCATTAAAAAAGGCCCGAGTGTCAACAATCGTCAATCATCAGGCCTTAAATAGTGTCAGGTGTAGGTCTCAAGAGCTCACTCTCCTGAGACCCACAGGCTTGACATTAGAAGAGGAAGCGGATGTTAGCCATCACACCGTGCGACTTCACGTTGCTGTTGTAGGAACCCGTGTAGGAGAGACCTGCCGTAGCAACCTTGCCAAACTGAGCTTCCACACCGAGGCCAACGTTGAAGAGGTTTTCAAGCTTTTCGCCTTCCAGCTTCGCAACAGACGTGCCACCGAAGGAGAGCACTGTGTCAGCCTTTGTATCGCCAAAGAAACGATTCCAAGACAAATCACCCTTTAGAGAAAGTTGCGCTGCTCCCAAAGTAGCAAACGGAACAGCGCCACGCACACCTAACGTACCCACTGCGATATCGCGAGATTCGGTAGCAGAAGTAATTTCTGCAAGACCAACCTTATTGTGCGCATTTCCAGCCGTTGCATGAATGAAGCTAATACCGACATACGGTTCAACCGAGTAAGCCGTCGTGTTGAGACCAGTGTAAGCGCCCTCCACGAAGACTTGTGTCTGATTAGCACTACCAGAAGACTGGCTAACACCGACCTGAGATCCCACTTGGAACTGACGGGTCACGTCTTCCAAAAGATGACTATAGATAGCTCCGTAAGAGATGCTCGCTGCATCACCAATTGTGCTCAGGCCATAGAGACCCACATGGATGTCATCGCTTTCAACCTTAGAGACACCTGCTTTCGTCTTCGTGGTACCAGCACCGAAGAAGACCCCAAGCTTCGTGTTATCCGTGACATCAGCATCAACACCAATAGCACCAGCGTAGAAATCACTATCCGCATCGCCGTTAGAACGATCCAACTTCGACCAACTACCTACGCCCGTAGCCCAAATGCGACCATGGCCGTCGAGCATTTTCGTCTTGCGACCTTCGCCAATACCGTTGATTTGATCTTTCACTGCACGAGAAAGTGTCAAGCCATTAATAATGTTGGCATTTCGAGCGCTCGACAAGAAATCATCGCTCAAAGAAGCGTAGGTACTCGTAATGTCTTTGCTATCTGCGAGGAGCAAGGCATCAAAGACTTTACCGTCAGCCATTTGGTCAAGTGCACTAGCGACTGCTAATTCATTCGCGTTCGTTGCAAAGTCAGTCAGGCTCTTCGAGGTATCGCGCGTGAGTGTCCCCGTAATCGTATTGCCTTGAGCGGACAAGCCATACTTGAAGAACGGAGAACCTAATGGGGACTCTGCCTTTTCCAAGGGAATCTCTGCCGCGCCAGCGTCGCGCGATGTACCAGCAGTAGCCGCGCCTTCTACCGTCAATTCGCTGGCAGTCACGCTACCCGTTTGAGCTTCACCTTTGTAAGCGGCTTCGAGCACATCCATATCTTCAGTTGACACGGTGTACTTAGCGCCTTGTGCAATCGTGAGTTTGCCCATTTTGACGTCTTGACCCGCAGCTACAATCAATGTAGATCCACTCTTTAGGTCAACATCAACGTTATGGCTGGCTTTGTCGCTGTGTTGCAAATTTCCACGCATAGTAAAGCGATCTTGGTATTTATTGAGAAGACCAAAACTACCGCCTTCTACAACCACCTTACCATTAGCGTTATCGGTGTCAGCAATACCAAAGGATTCGGTAAAGCCTAAAAGCGTACCCGCTTTCACTGTCGTGCCACCACGGTAAGTATTGTCCCCTGTGAGAACGAGCTTACCCTTGCCGTCTTTGACTAAAGAGCCGTTATAGTCACGAGCCTGAATAGCCAAAACGCGCTTGTCATAGTATTCTTTGCGCCACTTCTTAGCGTCTTCTTGACTCACTGAAGCATCCCCATAGGTGGGGAATACCTTACCAGTACCCAATTCATAGGGTTCTGCATCAAGGTTTGTCCCATTTTCAGTCAACTGCATCCAAGCATCATCTTCTGCTTTGCGTGCATCCAAGGAAACCTGACTAATGGCGTTAGTCCACACATCAAGCGGTGTGTTATCCATCGAATATTCAAATTTTTCGAGGAACTGTGCCGGCCCATACATGCCCTTTTCCAAATCAGGGACACCCCAACCGTAACGGATATCTGGCGTTCCTTCGGCTGCCGTCCAACCTTCAAAGTTGCTTCCATCGGTGTTCTTATGGTTAGCCGTGGTAAGTAGCACGGTACGAGCCTGAATAGCGCTCATATCTTGGTAGCGCGACATCAAGACGCCCATTGCACCCGTCACATGAGGAGCGGCCATGGAGGTACCACCGTAGCTAGCGTAACCTGGGCTTCCTAAAGGATGAGCACCATCGGTATCTTCATAATGATCGTCATAAACGATACTGCTATAAATCTTGGAACCAGGTGCCACAACAGTCCACCACTTCGAGTTCCCCGCTTCGTTGAAACGGTCAACCCAGATGTATTTGCTCGGATCTTTAACATCCTGCATCAAGCCTGCCACAGCAATCCAATTCTGTTCAGATTCAGGATTGAAATAAGGATAAAGTGGGCGATAGTAGGGATTATTGAAGTTACGGTTACCCGTCGTAAAGACTTGTACAACATGTGTACCCTTCACCGCTTCCCAAGCACCGTCCACAAAATTGGGTTTGTCGCCATACTTCTTCTTAAAGAGGAAGTATTCGTGCTCTGTCTGAGCGGTCGTATCTGTGGCGAAAGAATTCGGCACTTTGGACGTGCTTTTTTCGGTAAAGCGTAAGTTTGTCCCGAAGGAGTTATTAATCACGCCGCCACGTTTTTCCCCATTCGCAGCAACCAAATCATCAGCCACAGCCTTCCAAACCGTGTAGAAATAGTCATGGTCTTGGAATGGACCATAATTAGTATTGTCAGTCCCACCCGAGTTAGCGGCCCAGATCTGGGAGCCCCAAGCTACGCCGTGGAATTCACTGCCATCGCGATTAGCACCCACCGTGCCCGTGACGTGCGTACCGTGCGTATCGTTCAAATGTCCGATAAAGTTGCCATCGATATCAAAGGCTTCACCTTCTTTGTAGCCACCATTGCCGAAATCGTCGCCAATACCCGGCACATCCACTTGATAGCGGTTACCCGAGGAACCATATTTACCACTAGCATGAGAGGCATGGAAGCGACTGCCTGCTAATTCTGGATGTTTTTGCAAAAGCGCGCCAGAGTCCATCACGGCCACAGCCGTGTTCTGTCCATGGAATCCTAAGGCATAAGCGCTCGAGGCATGCATCGCTGCCAAGCCCCAATCTTTTTGATATTCCGCGGTTTCCCAAGATTTCACGGCCTCTTTAACTTGAGAGGCATCCTGGGCCACAAAACCTGGTTCAACATAGGCTGCCTGGGCCACGCCAGCTAAAAGTAACGCAGAAGCGAGCACAGTGAGCGCGCTCTTTGTGGCTTTCCCTTGACTGGCATGATGTTCATCGGTCACTGTGTAGACTTGGCGGGCTACATTCCACGTAGTTTTAAAAACGTGATTCATTGTGATTATCCTAAGGTGGTTTTTTTGGAGTCGATAGAATTGAGGCTATCTCAATCGCTACGGCGTCGAAATAACCTCAAAAAAGGGGTATCTCCTCCGATTTTGGTCCTGCACTGGAACAATGCATCGGGGAAAATTCTACTTTCTACCTAGATAATTCGTCAATAATCACATAAATATGGATATTTTACCTAGGCCTATAGAGGGATAATCACACTTATTTCACAAAAACCGCCTTAATATCAAGGAGTTCCTAGATAACTGAAATAGATCACATCTCCATCTTTTTTGAAAAGATCACCTAACAGTACATCTTTTATATATACTAGGTATTTCCCTATCTAGGGGAATTACCTAAAATTCTTATGGATTTTTCTCCAGCTGCAATGCAAAACTTTTTTGGAAGGGTTCTGTCGAATTTTTGGAAGAAAAAATCCAAAACCATAGGTAATCCTTTAGAATTAGTAGCTATCTCAATTTTCAACGTTTTTTCGCCTAAGGCTATCCAATGACTGACGTCGTCCAAATCATCGACTTTCAAATGCTCATCAGCTTTGCCACGCTGATTCATGACCTTGGTCTTACCAAAGTTATGAAATGGATTAGCCGTGCTGGAGACCATGGTGAATGTTGGATTGTTTTAGCGGTAGTACTGCTCTTTTTCCGCGGCACACGTTGGATGGGCATCACCATTTTGATTGCGCTTGCCGTAGCCGCTTCTATCAACAATCTTGGCTTTAAAGAATGGATTGGTCGCGCTCATCCTTGCCAACTCTCGTTGCCCGACTTTATTCATAAGTACCCCAAGAGCTTCTCCTTCCCATCTGGTCACACTACAGCTGCCCTCACAACGTTTGGTGTTGCTTGGTTTATGCGGGCTAAATTCTGGGGATGGGTTGCTTTGGCCGCGATTCTCATGGGCTTAAGCTGCATGGCCCTCTTTGTACACTACCCAACCGATATTTTGGGTGGCGCCATTTGGGGAACGCTTTGCGGTGCGCTCGTTGCTTGGGTTGTTATGACATTAAAGAACCGTTATTATCCTCTGCAAGACGGCATAACACGAAATTGACTTGAGCGGAAGTCTTTTTGAAAACTTTCTGTTTAATGTCAAAATTCCGTCAAAAAGAGTTTTTCCTTCTAAGCTAGAGTTCATCATTTCTGCGTACACTTTGTTTTTAGTGAATCACCTGAGTTTCTTGTGAGCCACGCTAGACCACAACCATTAGAACAACCACCAAAAGGAAAATTCCGATGATCAAAACCTTACTCGTGACCACACTTACCGCACTCGCGCTTGTGAGTAGCCCCTTGATGGCCGCGGATGCTACTTCTCATGCTTCTCGCTCTCACGCCTCTGCCAAGGCTACTAAAAAGGCAAAAGCTTCTGCCGTCAAAGAAGAAGGACAAAAGAGTTGTTGTCCCGTCAAGAAAAAAGAGAGCGCTGACGTTCAGCATGAACACCACCACGATCACGCTACGGGAGAAAAAGCTTCTTCTGAAACGGCTCATGAGCATCAACACGCAGAGCACATGAATTATGCTGAATCCCATGATCACGCGATGAAGCACTAATTTTTCGTGCCCATCACTCATTTGCAAACGCCTGAGGCCATCCTTAGGCGTTTTGTTTTTTGAGGGTGAAGTGGTATATGTTTTTTGGACACCTATAGGTACAAAGCCATGAAAAGACCACGTTCTATAAAAGTTCAAGCTTGTGAGAGGCTTTTACATTATTACCCCGTCAAGACCCTAGCCAAAGAATTGAATATTTC
>OGJD01000091.1_pt1 | contig 92715 bp, 79 predicted proteins | sample 1571971 | NCBI WGS metagenome assembly OGJD01 (sample SAMEA2582117, study PRJEB24529) | metagenome | biome: Human gut stool | place: China | collected 2011
TAAAAATAATGTTCATTAATATTCCTTTCTCCTTAAAATTTTACTCTTCTCAGCAACACGTTATCCAAACAGACCCAGGTAATTACAAGTCTATGCTGGAAGTATATGGATCAGATTCCCCTTTAAGCAAATAAGCTCACAGGGGAATGAGCGCAAAAAAAGCAGCAAACCTTTTTCAAGATTTACTGCTTATATACTGCTGTGATGGGCTGCTGATATTTATATCGATTCCATAAAATACTGCAATCAATCCAGTGCATTTATTATCTTCAAAAGAAAGTTACACATCCAGCAGCTCAATCAACTTATCAAGAAATGCCTCCTCTCCTAATGTATTAATTTTGAAAAACACAGCCTGGCTTCCTCCTGCCGTAATTGCAGAAAGTTGAACAGGATCTTCACCGTTTTGAAAAAGTGTAATATTGAGACTCACTCTGTTTCCTCCAGCATAGCTGTAACGTTCAAAAATACGAACACTGCAACGCGCAGTCCCACTTTGAAAATCACTGGCATCTTCTAAAGTTGCTGATATACTGCTATTTAATATTCCGTTTTCGATATTTGAAAGTAACTGATCGAAATCTTCATTTATGCTTCTTTCTATTTTTGCCATACACAAACCTTCCTTTTCTCAGCTGTTTAAACTTAAATTCGATATATCATATCACCCATATTCCATATTCTCATGATTCCAAAAAGAGGATCACTTCCTTCTTGCCATATATACCCCTGAAAAGTTGTGTCGTATCCACAATATCCCTCTGTAACGATTTCAAACTCTGCATTAGGGTATTGCTTTTTAAATTCCTCAAACGACATTTCTTTTCCAGAAAAGGATTTCACGCCCTCGAACCCATATGGAGTGTTAAACACCATAATATCGCACTCCTCTTTATCAATCTTTGTGAATTCAATTATTCCTGGATACCATTTTTCTTCACTCTCAACATATTGAGATATTCGATCCATCTTTAAAGATAATCTATTTTCATCAATTTCAATCTGTACTATCCGACTATCGTGCAAGCTAAACGAAAAAGTTCTTTTCCTATCTCTAATATAATCCATATCGTTGCTCTCCTCAAAATTCCTTAACAGTTTGTTACTCACATTATTCCATATTTTTTCTTCATTTGCACAACTATATATTTGCATCAACAATGTAAGCTGTCTCTGTGGGGATAATGCAGCTTCCGGCTCGTCAAAAAGATACAAACCATTTGGACGCAGATTATTCTGCGCCAATGCGAGAAAACTCTCCCCCCATGTGATTTTTCATGATATTTAGCGAAAGGATGTGCGAGATCTGCATATTCTTCTTCCTTCGTTGCAACATTATAAAAACTTTCAGCCCTAAGAAAATACCCTCTCTTTTCCTTCCGATAGCCTTTGGAAATTCTTATCGCATCACACAACTCTGAATGTGTACAAAGAATCCTTTTATTTCAATTTTTATAATGTTTCAAGAAAACGCATGAATGCTTCTCTTCCCTCGCTCGTACATTTGTATACTCCTGCATCTTCCAGAACATGGGTAAATACGATTCCAATCTCTTTCTGAAGAATGCCATGAATGTTTTCTTTTGTGATTTCCGGATATTTCGGAAGAAACTTCTTAACCCACTCTGCATGTTTTTCAATCTGTTCATTTGAAGAAATATCTTTGCCTTCGAGAATATACTCTTCCAAAAGTTCCATCTCACCTTTTAATCTGGCCGGAAGAACTGCAAGTCCCATAACTTCGATCAGACCGATATTTTCTTTCTTAATATGATGATATTCTGCATGCGGATGGTACACTCCCAGCGGATGTTCTTCTGTTGTGATGTTGTTCCTTAATGTCAGATCCAGTTCGTAGGTATCACCTACTTTACGTGCAATTGGTGTAATTGTATTATGTGGTTCTCCATTGGTCTCAGCATAAATAAATGCTTCTTCATCGGTATAGCCTCTCCATACTTCCAACACATGTGTTGCCAGATCTACCAAACGGTTGGAATCTTTATGGCGAATACGAAGCACAGATAACGGCCATTTTACAATTCCAGCCTCTACATCTTCAAATCCCGGAAGTACCACGTGCTGCTCAATTGGTGCTTTTGCCATTGCAAATGTATAATGTCCACCCTGGAAATGATCATGGCTTAAGATCGAGCCGCCTACGATCGGCAGATCTGCATTAGATCCAAGGAAATAATGCGGAAACAGTTTTACAAAATCAAACAGTTTAATGAATGCATTTCTCTCGATTTTCATTGGAGTATGCTGGCAATTAAATACAATACAATGCTCATTGTAATATACATACGGAGAATACTGGAATCCCCAAGGAGTATCATTGATTGTGATCGGAATAATCCTGTGATTCTGCCTTGCCGGATGATTAACACGTCCCGCATATCCTTCATTTTCCGGGCAAAGAAGACATTTCGGATAGCTTCCGGATTTTACATTCCTTGCCGCGGCAATTGCTTTTGGATCTTTTTCCGGTTTGGACAAATTGATGGTAATATCAATCTCACCGTATGGACTGTCTACCTTCCACTTTTGATCCTTCTCTACGCGATATCTGCGGATATAATTGCTGTCCTGACTCAGTTTATAAAAATAATCGGTTGCTTCCTTTGGGCTTTCTTTATATTTATCCCAGAACTCTTTTTGCACCTGGCCCGGACGCGGCATCAGACAGTTCATTAATCTGGTATCAAATAGATCCCGGTATACAATACTGTCTTCGATCAGTCCTCTTTTTACGGCTTCATCCAGCAATTCGCCCAATGTTGCTTCAAGATTAACAGGTTCCTCAATGTTGTCCGGTTTCTCATAGTCATCCTCATAAAAAACGTCCAGCAGAAGATTTGTTGTGTAATTTCTTTCACATTCTGGCGTCAGACCTGTTGTAATCCCATACTGTACCAGTTTTGCAATGCTTTCACTTAACATTTTTCTTCCTCCTGTGCTTCACTTTTAAATTTATATTTTTAGTAACATATATACCGATTTCCCTGATAAGTCAGCATACCTTGATCGCCTTTTTCCAATTCACGAAAATCTCCCTGTTGCATTTGAAATTCCATCAAACTTCCATCTGTCATCTCAAATACAACGCGAAACCAAGGTACATGTGCTTCAGACTGCATATGGGTATAGATTCCTTGCTTCTTTTCAACTACAGTCGCATCAACAGATTCAACTGCCACACTGCTGTTATTGCTGAAACCTAACAACATTTTGGTAAATACAAACATCATGATTATGAGTGCTGCTATACAGATTATAAATGCCATCCTATTTCTCCTTTAAACCTCAAATCCTGCATCCATGCAAATGTCTGTGATGCTCTGATTAGTACATTCCAATTAATCTCCTGCAAGTTTTGTCTATTTTTTCTTCCCATTTGGCAAGTAATATACGTCTTCTGATATTATAATGTGCTTGTAAGATAAAGAAAGGAGGAAAACGAAATGAAAAGATTTAAAGCATACGTCAACTACCTCATGAACTTCTATGCAAACTACTTCAAAATTTACCGCTATATGTAAAGGACACTCCTGCCATCACAGGAATGTCCAATACGGAAACCCAGTTTCAATGGTTTCCCTTATTATACTCTAATTTAGTTGCATTTGTACATGAACAGGATTCTCGAAAACATAGACAAAATTGAACAGAATTATGAAAATACTCTTACCACGTTTTTTGATTTGTAAACCACTTATTAGCAGACGGATCCGCCAATGCTGAAAACGGATAAGCCGTTTTCCCTTCAGCTTTTAATTTATGTGACATTTCGTTTCTCTTTTTGTGGTATAAAAATAGCTCATTAACCATTTGGATAAAATACTATGTAAATTTGTTAGTGACATGCTCCCACCACTTAAATCCCAGATTTTGAAGTGGGGGCTTCTTGCTCAATGACTCTACTGAGCCAAGTATCTACAAGCTATCCTCGCGTGCCCCGCGATTCTTTTGCCCGGACACGGGCGCATTTTCTTACTTATTGTCCGGATACGGACAGTTTATACTGCCAGCATCCTTCTTGCCTCTTCACGGATATTGATCGCTGCATTTCGATCTCTGTCCATCTCATTTCCACACGTGCAGCGGTATACTCTTTCGGATAATCCCAGCTCTCTTTTTATCTTTCCGCATTTACTGCATTTTTTGCTTGAAGGGAAAAAGCGGTCTATCTTTACTAATTTCTTTCCCTTCCAGGTAAGTTTATAATCCAGCATATTCCGGAACATCCCGTATCCATTATCCTGTACACTTTTCCCAAAGTGCAGGCACTGGCCCATTGCTTTCATATCAATATCTTCTACCGCGACTATATCGTACTGGTCTGTGATCCTGCGGCTCAGTTTATGCAGATAATCCTTTCTCTGGTTTCGTATTTTTTCATGGCACCTGGCAACTTTCTTTTTCTGCCGCACATAATTGCGGCTTTCTTTTACACATCTTGACAGTTTACGCTGCTCCCTTGCCAGCCTTTTTTCATTTCTTCTGAAAAATCCTGCTTTTTCAAGCTCAATCTCTTCTGAAAACACTGCCATCCCCTGCATCGCATAATCAATCCCCAGTATTTTGGCATTGCTGTAATCTTCATCTGCTGCTTGGTTTTCGCAGCTGTATCCTTCATACAGCAGACTTGCAAAATACTTTCCGGACGGCTCCATACTGACTGTCACTGATTTCAGACAGCAGTTTTCTGCAGGCTCCCTGTGTTTTTTCATGGAAATCCATTTTAATTTGGGAAGCCGGATCCGCTTATCTTCTACCAGAATATTTCCGTTGACTACATTTGTTGTGTAGCTGTTTTTGGAGTGATGTTTTGACTTGAAACGTGGAAATCCAACCTTGGGATCACGGAAAAAATTCTTATATGCTTTCTCCAGATGAAGCTGAACATTTGCCAGTGCCAGCGAATCTACTTCTTTCAGAAATGAATACTCCTTTTTATACATGGCTGGTGTATTTTTTAACAGTTTTTTCGTCTTTTTATACTCCCGGATCTTGTCATTAAGCATCTGGTTATACAGAAAACGGCAGCAACCAAATGTTTTTCCCAGAAGTATCTTCTGTTCTTCTGTTGGATAGATCCGGAAACGATATGCTATGTTCAATGCTTTTTCTCTCCCTGGGTTTCGATGTATTGACGGATTACTTCAACTGGTGCGCCTCCTGCCGTCAAAAGGCAGAAACTCTGACTCCAGAATGCTTCTTTCCAAAGTTTTTCCCGGATTTCCGGATACTCTTTTTTCAGCAGCCTGCTGCTGGCACTTTTATATGCATTGATAAATTTACTGAGTTCCGTTTTAGGCTGTGCACGAAACATTACATGCACATGGTCAATATCATGATTCCATTCCTCCAAAACAATTCCATATCGGGGTGCAATATATTCCCATATTTCTTTTGCTCTTTCTGAAATTGGGTCATTGATAACTTTTCTTCGATATTTTACCACCATGATCAGATGATAATACATCAAATATACTGAATGTGCATTGTGATCTATTTTTTCCATAAAAACAGTCCTTTTTTAATCTTTTACCTTATCGACTGATTCTATTATACCATGAATCGCGCTGCGGAACAAGTGTTCTTTTCTGTTTTTTTGCAATTCATCTCCCACCTATAGAGGAAGAAGAATTCTTGCTATATATTATGTTAAACTGTTCGTAAATCAGGTAAATAGAAATTTATAACTTTCTCCAAATAATCAGTTTTAGGATAATACATACGACCACCACAACAGCCACCAAGGCACCATCCAACAGTAACTCTGTGTACCACGGTGCAGATTGCATGACATATAGATTTGGATAGGTTTTAAAATGCCAAAATTTATAAATTCCGAACCCAATGAAAACTCCTATGAATGAACCGATAACGATGTTTAAAAAACAATTCAACTTTCTCAGCATGGCAGTGCCCCCCTTTCCAAATTCCAATTTATTTCTTCTCATTGTTTTTGATAGCTTTTAGAATACAAATTCCCATTGCCAAAACAGGAAGCAGCACCCTAAGAGTCCAAAATCCTTGAGAATCACCAAAATCACTCTTAGCATGACCATCAAATAAAAAAAGCCAAACAAAAAAGTAAAACTTATTATGTTTGGCTAGGTCAACTTGTTATTTTTTATCACTTCTTATGGTTGTATTATACTATATATTCCTCTATAGTAAAACAATTTTTTATATTATTTTTAATTTTAATATTATATTTCTACTATCATCAATTTTTCAGATATTTTCAACGCATAAACAATGCTATTAACTACAATATTTCCGGAAAATTCATCATAGGTTTGTGTTGCCACAAAGAAACGCTAGCTCTGAAAATCAAAGCCGCCGTTTCAAATGGGCGTGTTGATAGGCTGCTATACGATGGCTTTTTTTCTTTTGCCGTCATGCGGCAGATAATCAATTCATTCTATTTTGAACTTCTTTTATGCTACCGGATGTCTGCACTAGAAATGAATCGCCAAGAATGTAAACACAAATAATTCAATTCCTGCCGAGATCAAAATAACATACGGTGTCCAGAAGCTCATTCCACCGATATGCAGATAGTTAAAATTCGCCAGCTGATAAAGGAAATTGTTCTGCATACCAATTCCGGCAGATGGAAGTATGGTGGAGAACCATGTTGCTCCCATCGCCACATAAGCAAAAAGCGGCATGAAAAGAACCACAATAGAGATCAGTAAAACCGTCAGGGTATCTTTAAACTTCGCAGACAGGAATAGCGTACAGCTAACCGTTGCTAATACGGAGAGCAAGCCTGCTGCGGCAAGAATTATCTGCAACTGTCCCAGATTGATGTTTGGCAGGTTAATGATAGAGTATAGCATCTGGAATGATGTTTTTAAGCAATCCGTACCGAACGCTGCATCTAAAAGAAGCTGCCCACTACGGACAGCCTCTTCTCTATAATAAGATTTTCATTACTGATATATGTCCACCAATCCTGTTTTTAACATTGAATCTGAAAACTCATATGCAGCTCCATCACCGTTAAAATTCAGATACATATTATTCAAGTCATTCTCATTTACGATCCATGCCATATTCACCTGTATACTCTCACCAGGTTTTAATGAAGAAATATAGTTTCCTCCATTTCCATAATCCTCTGATATACTGTTGTATGTCATTTCAGCTGTACGTGCAACACCATCCCATATAACACGATCGTAGTCATCTCCGGACGGTTCTGTCGGATCGTAAATTTGATATGATCCATCTTCATGGTCCATCAACAGCAATGTACCAATATAAAGCATATGGTTAATTTCTTCATCTGACTTATTGGTATAAGTAACTGTCGCATAGACGAGCTTTTGTTTCACACTTTCTGTTTTTACAATCTCATCCACTGAATCAATGCCATTACCGGACTTAATATAAGACAGCGTATTATTTACTAAATTTCCATCAGTTCCAACTGCATCAGTCCATTCTTCCGGCACATTATTCTGACCAAGCAGCTGCAGATTGTCCTCCACCTGAACAGCATCAACACAAACTGAAATTTTATCATTTTCAATATAGTTGCCATCTCTGTCTTCACCAGATGCTGATATATCAAACACTTCACCAATCTGATGCATTAGCAATTTATTATCTGCAATAGAAGTCATCACTGCTTCTCCCGATGATTCTTCAGGGGATACCATTTCGCTCCACGTATACAAACCAGCGGTTTCAATCATTGTATCATTTTCAGTGATTACAAGGTTTTCTACCACTTTAATGGCATCCTCTTTTGAAATATCATCACCGATATAAACAGTAATTACACGATATACATCTGGGCGAAGAAGGTAAATCCTTTGATTAAAAGATCCATCCTCTGCCAGGTCATTATATTTAAGATATACACCTTCATAATTGCCAAAAGTTCGTTCCTCACAGTCAACAACATTCTTATCTTGCATTACTTTGCTCAAATCATCCTCGTCTAAAAGCACAGATGCAAAGCTGAATCCTCCGGTTCGATCATGCTCAGGATATTCCAGATGAAATTCATCAATCCATTCCATTCCTTCTGGAATATATCCTGCTGAGATATCTATATCATGAATTCTTTCAGGAAGATTAATTTTCCCTGTGCTGCCATCCGCCTTAATTCCCGTTACGATACTGTAGGCTCCTTGTTTTTCTAAAAACATATGATATAATTTGGTACCTGCATAGACTATGGTCGATGTAGCCAATACACATACGGCTATTGCTGCAGCCACTCTGGCACCTGTCCATTTTTTCACTCTCCTTGTCTGAATATTAACCAACTTCGTGTCCTGTAGCTGTTTTTTCACTTCGCTTTGGATCATCGTGTGGATGAACTCCGGAGTTTCAGGAATATCTTTTTTCATATCTTCTAACCTCATACTGTCAACTCCTCACTTTCCTGTAAATTACGCTTAAGCTTTCCCCGTGCTCTGGCAAGTCTTTTTTGAACTGCTCCCTCGGTTATCTCAAGAATCTGCGCAATCTCTTTTATGTTGAAATCCTCAATATAGTACAGAATAACTGGCATTCGTAATTCTTCTTTCAAAGAATTTACGGCTCTGTACAAGTCGCTATAGTCAGTTCTCTGATCTGTCTCAATTTCTGTCATTTCACTCATCCCTTCCAAAGAAACAAGTTTACTCGACTTTCTCAAAAGAGTATAACACTCATTGATCAATATACGAATCAACCAAGTCTTGGCATATTTGTCATTTCTCAAAGTTCCAATCTTTGAAAATGCCTTAACAATCGTTTCCTGAATAGCATCCGCACAATCTTGATCGTTAATTAAAATTGTTTTGGCAGTAGAATACAATTGTCTCTCTGAATTGAGAATCAACGTCCCTAATTCTTCTTTGGTCACTTTAACACCACCTTCTTTAGCCGGCCGGCAATTTTCATTTACATAGATTAGACGTACAGTTTTTCAAAATATCCCCAAATAAACTTTATTTTTTTAATAATAGAGGAAATAAATCTTTCCCCTCTGTTGACATTATACACCTGTCTTACTTCTTACCCATATACAATTGTGAAGGCTTTTTCCAACGTCGGTACATTAAAAAACGATAACTATGCCCGGACCTGGTTAATCCGTATCTTAATCAACGAATGTTACAGCCTTGTGCGTAAATCCAGTAAATTTATCCCATTGGAAAATCTAGCTGACAGACAGGAGCCGGAATCATCAACGGTATCCAAACAGATTTTGGTTTTTTGCACAACATCAAAATCAAAGAAAGAGCTTGCAGCATTTTGCGGCTTCAAAGATTTAAGAAACTTCATTTTGAATAAACAAAGGAGCAGGGCATTGGGTAGCATCCCCATTGTCCTGCTTCTTTGTTTATTCTGTATAGATGTTCCCATTCTCATCCGTCCAGGTGCCATCACCATTGTCTGTGTATCCGACCCCATCTGCGTCACAATAGTAATAATCTCCGTTTGTTGTTTCTTTTACAGTAACGGTACCGTTACTGCCCTGGAGTTCATGCTGTTCCAGTTGGTTTCCGGAATAATAATCTTCGTCATTCCAGGTACGATATGAATTGCCATTAGCATCTGCCCAGTTTCCATCTCCCTGATAACTGTATCGGCTCCCATAATCATCAGAATAGGTCCCATCTCCGTTATCGTAAAGAACTCTGGATTCTTCATCTCCTCCACCCGGTGCTACAATTGATGCTACACCGGAGGCAGTACTGAATCCACTGGTATATGGTACGCCTGCTGGCAGACTCTCATAAGATGAAACAGACCCGTTATTGTCAGAGGTAATTCCATCATCGGTCGTTTCACTTACCTGTCCGCTGTTTTCCATGACAGGTTCATCGTTTGTTTCCGCATCTGTTTTTTCCTCTTCGTCTACAGAATCCTCTGTATCTGCAGTCTCTGTCACTTCTCCTTCGTCCTGTGTTTCAGCAGCTTTCTGCATAGTTACCATTTCAGAAAACGGTGCGTAATCCGGTACATTATTTTTCTCTGGATCTGCATTTTTTTCAATACCAGACTTCTCCGTCTCTACTGAAACTGTATCTGTCCCGGCAGAAACATTAAATACCAGATTACCGCCTGCAAACAGCAACGTCACAAGAATTCCCGGAAGAATTCCTCTGCGAAGCTTCCGAATGTTCACCATATACAGAATCCGATCTTTAAACACCATTTCGCTGTCATTAAGACTTGCTGACACATATGGAATCTGACTTTCCATGGCCACTGTCCTGAGAAGCAGCTGTCGATATAATTTATGTTCCTTTTTATTAACTCTGCGAACAACTGCTGCGTCACACAGATTCTCAATATCCTTATCCGCTTCTTTCAGCATGATAAGAAGAAAGGGATTGAACCAGTATATCGATGCACAGATTCGAAGGAGCATCTTATACCAGAGATCCCGATGGCAATAATGTGTAAGTTCATGGTAAAAGATAAGTTTTCTTTCTTCTGCTGAATACCCGGTTGCTGGTAGATACAATTTTGTATGAAAAAGTCCCGCAAGAAGCGGTGTGGTAAGACCTGCGTTTTGCCTGAGCTCCGGTATTCTGCGTACGTGCTTCTTTTGACACGCTGCACGGTACATCTGAATACTCACCGGATCACTTACCTGCAGACTCATCCGTTCCAGATTCCTTATAGAAAAATAATATGCCAGCAATTCTCCTGTCAGTTTAAGTACCGCTACACTCAGCCAGACAGCAGCAAAAATCACAGCCACAATTCCCAGCCATTTATCTGATTCGTACCTGACAGTTCTCTTTTGTTCCGGGATTTCTGTCAGATTTTTCATGTCATTGCTCGCAGATGATACGGTTTCTGTTATCTTCTGACTTTCCTCTGGTCTGACTGCGTAATCCGTTATCTTCGGGTTTTGCGTATTCTGTTGACTGCTTCTAAGTACTTTGAAATCCACCAGTGCCAGATTCTCCGGAAGGCGCACCGGAACACAAAGGCTTATCGTAATCAACAGCCAGATAAAGTACTTCCATCTCGCTGATACACGTCCTTTAAACAGAGTCGCAAGCACTTTTACCAGTAAAATTACTACTGCTGCAATAATATTCAGTTTCAGAATGTGCAGAACAAGAACATCCATAATTTGCTATTCCTCCCTGTCCTCCAGGTTCTTAAGAAATTCACTGAGATCCTGGACTTCTTCCGAGCTGATCTTCTTTCCATGATAAAGTGAAGTTACAAACTTTTTTAGTGAATTCCCATAAAGCTTCTCAAGAACACTCTGGCTTTCATGTGCCTGATAATCTGACTGCGAAACCAGGGGTGTATACAGATTCATTTTTCCCTGTTTCGTCACTTCCACGAAATTTTTGTTCTCCAGTCTGGTCAGCAATGACAAAATTGTTGTTGATGCAAGATTTTTCTTCATATTGATCACTTTCTCAATCTCCGGTCTGGTCATCGGCGGAGTATTATTCCAAAGAACGAGCATAATATCCAGCTCTGATTCCGGAAGTCTCTGGTAAGTTTTTTTCACTTTTTCATACCTCCTGTTACATATTTTCTACAAATGTAGGAATAATTCTATTTTACCACGGTTCACGGAAATGGCAAGGGCTTTTGCACAATTTGCAAATACCCTTGCCATTCCTGCAGCTACTAACCACTATCAGCCTATTTCTGTATAACTGTTGCCATTTTCATCACTCCATGTCCCGTCTCCGTTGTCCGTAAATCCTGTACCATTTTCGTCCTGGAAATAATAATCACCATTTGTAGTTTCCGTAACCGTTACAGTATTACCGTTTGCATCCTGAAGGTCATGCTGTTCCAATGTATGTCCCAGATGATGAGTGTCATCATTCAGAGCTGAGTAGGTATTTCCATTTTCGTCGGTATAAGTTTCATCCCCATTATCGGTATAGTTCATTCCATCATCTCCACGATATTCACAAGAATAATCTTTGTGAAGAATGTAATTAATCTCAATGGTATTTCCATCACTGTCAACTAATGTCATTGGTGAGGTAGTAAGGATATCTGAATCTCCTCCTGACTTCTGACTGGCAGTATCTGTAGTTGCCTTATCAGAATCATCAGACGAATCATCTGTCTGGTTTTCGTTCTCCTGTCTGGTAAGCGAAGGATTTCCGGGATAAGAAATATATTCTACAAATTTTCTGACGTCACTGATGTCATCTGCATCTTTTGCATATCCCACTGCCATATACAGGCTATTTCCCTCTGAATAAATTGTCTGATAGCAGGCATCGTATGTGTCATTGCATTTGGCAATCCCTGTTTTGACATCCTCCAGTGAATATTTATAGATATTTACATAATCATTTCCGTTCGTATAGCTTGCATAGGTACCTTCAGTATCTGCTTTTTCCCATTCAGATCCAGCCGGCGGCTGTGTATAGAAATCGTTATTTCCTGCTGCCATAACCGTTGCAGCTGAAAAAATCCCAAGTGTTGCTACCGTCATAAGTGTCATAAATTTTGTCTTCATCGTGGATTCTCCTAGAATTTTATTTTCTACATCTGTAGAAGTTAATTGTATTCTACAACTGTAGAATACAATTGTCAATTCTTTTTTTATCATCTCAGTTTAACCTATATTATTCACGGCTATGCCGTGAATAATATAGGGTTAATTTATACATTAAATTCTGTATTGCAGTTGTAACAGCAAAAAAGGAAACCAAAACTATTCTGTGAGAATAGTTTTGATTTCCTGTATAAAAAGCGCCATAGGTTTTTTCCAATACCTATGGCGTGTAAATAATTTTCTACTCTGCGGATACCTTGTTTATGATTGTCTACCATCCGAATGCGTCCCTGATCAAAGCTCCGGTTTCTCCGTCTATATAAAACAATTCCTGTTCTTCTGGTGAATCCTTCCATTGGTAAGGACAGCAAAAACTCCATACAGGTCTGTAAACAATTCCATCTGCAGTTTCATCAATATAATATTTCAGGCGGATTTTCGTAACTGGAATCGTGATTGGTTCTGTTTTCTCCGTCGTGTCCTCTTCCGTAAAAAATCCGATTTTTCCTTCTTTTACATATTGTTCCACCGATTTCATAATTTCTTCCATGGGAAGCATAGTAACTGTTTCTTTCTCTTTCACCTGAAGCGGGATTGGTATTTTGAAATAGCAGTCTTCAGGCTTGAGACCAAATCCTGTGCTTCCCTGATAATGATACTGAGAAAGTCCACCTGCCGGTATTCCATTCAACAGAACTTCTGTGTCGTAATAATCATATCCTTCCGTCATGTCGCTAATTGGTTTTCTTACAGAAGTTCCAGATAAATCAGCTTTGGAAAACAGTTGATTTATAATATTTAATTTCTCATCTTCCGTATTCTCGCCTAAAAATCCCAGATCTTTTTCACTTAATCCATCACACTCTATCATCCCATCCGAAATAAATAACTGCAGTCCTTTTTCTTTATTTTCCCAGACCGTTTCATCTGTTACAGATTTTTCCCATCCATCTTTCCCGCCAAACCAGGAGCAGATGTCTTTTTCTGATATATTGCATTTTTTCAGAACTCCCTTTGAAACGTCATCAGTATTTCCGGTAATATCAGCTTCTATTGTAAGGGTTCCTGATTTCCCTGGCAGAGAAGCTGTTACATGGTACGAAAGGAAGAGATTTCTAGCTTTTACCAATCGCTCTGCCACTTCCATATCAAGTCTGCTTTGTTCTGGATTACCGAAATGGTGATCATGTGCCAGGCTGATACTATTGACAATGAAGAACAGGAGCCAACAGCATTACAACTTAGCTCCTGTCCTGTACATCTTAAATATAGAATTAGTAAAAACAAATTATCGGGACATCATACTGAATAAGGCTGTAAAGCTGTCCGGCATTTTCCGGGGGAAGATTGATGCATCCATGAGAACCACCTGTAAGATATCTGTCACCACCAAAGTACGGCTGCCAGTCTGCATCATGAAATCCAATTCCTCCATTGAATGGCATCCAGTACGTTACCGGCTGTTCATAAGAATATGTTCCATTTGCTGTCATTTCACCTCGCAGCACAGACGGACTGCTCTTTGAATCCAGTGTGAATATTCCAGGGGGTGTTTTTCTATCCGGATCACCTGGCAGTCCGGATACGATTTCTGATTGAAAAATAATATTTCCATTCTGATAATACCACATATACTGCTCTGTAAGATCTACCTCTATATATGTATCTCCGAGATCATTGATCCCATGTGCATTTGCTCTCATAGAATATACCGGTTCCCTGGTTGTCTGGGTTCCTGATTGAATTTCCTGCATGAGCTGTGCTGCTTCCTTGTCCTGATCAATCTTCCATCCATAGGCTGAGCCATATACATACACAGTCCTTCCGCTTGTGGTCTGGAATTGTCTTTCAGTGCCAACTGTATCATGATCTGCTGCAAGCTGTGCCACATAATCCACTACATGCTGCCGGAAGGCTCCATCATCCGGAAGCAGCTGCCCTTTCTCGTCAAACTGCAGCCAGTTTTTGATGGTATTCCCGTCAAGTGTTACCATTTCATCTCCAAATGTATATGTGATATTTGCTTTTGTCAGGTTATTATATGTATTTACCATATTCTGAAGTTCTGAACTTTCTTTCGTCACATCTGCTTTCTTATAAGCCTTTGGATTACTTCCCAGATCTACATCTGCCGCCTCATTATCAATTGCTCCGCTTATCATCTGATAAGCTTCCCTGGCATTTAATTCACTGCCTTCTGTCTCTGGCACAATAGTAAATTCTGAATTAGCAAAACTTACATACGCATTTTCCGGTGCTATCTGATTCTCTTTTTTGACACAATTTAGTGAACTTACCTGTTCCTCCAGCTTTTCCCGACTGAAAACAGTCTCTTCTTGAACCATATAATTTTTCGTTTCAAAAAAACCTCTGATCCATTCCCATGGTTTCTGAGTCTTCAGCAGCTGAAGGATTTCCCCGCTGGATACATATTGATAATCAATGTCTTTACCTGTAATAGTCTGAGGTTCCTGCATCCTTGCACTTACCTGAATAACATAGTTATCCTTTTTCCCTGCAATCTCCTGCTCAACTTCATAAGCTGTCTTATTTGAACTGTCAATTCCATTGATGGTCGTACCCAAAAAGAAGTGATATGAGTAATAATAAGATATACCTGCATACACACAACAGCTCATAACCAAAATCATCACTATAAGCATTACAACTATTTTCATAATTTTGTTTTTCTTTTTGTCTGAAGATACAGTAGATCTGAATTCAGACTTGTCTATCGGCACATAAGTAATTGTTCCGGGTCTTGCCGATTTTGAAGTTCTTATTGATTGCCCCATCACTTCTTTTTGTCTCATATCTTATTCATCTTTCTTTTATATCAACTAGTTTTTTACATTGTCATTGTCAAAATGCAATGTCTTATGGTACTTCGCATTCTCCTCCAGAAGTTTTTTCCATTTTTGTCCATCCTCTTTCGTAGGATTATCAAAATTCTGCTGGCCTTTCAGCTCATCCATATACTGGACATAATCCAGAAAATAAATGTCTACCGTAGAAATATCTCTGTCCTGAATTGCGAAGTTATTACAGTTTCCAGTAGACTCATTGTACGGAAGTGTGTTTCCATTGGCATCAAGAGCTACCATAAAGCAATCACTGTTGGAACCTTCCTTATAAAGTTCATTTACCGTCAATTCATATGGAGTACGAATCACCGATTTAAGTCCAATACCTGCATCGTTTGTATCATTGAGTTCCAATACTTCTGTCTGGGAATCATCTACCGTAACCGGGATATCGAAGCTCCAGTCACCTTCATATTTGTAGTAGCCAGCATCCCTTCCATATTTTTTCTCATCCTCTTCTGACCACTGATAGTTTGCTTCCAGTCCTCTTACCTTCGTAATATCCAGATGCAGGTTAAAGGTATCTGGAATATCAATATCTTTAATGTACTTCTGATATTCTCCACCACGTTCAGACAATTTATTGATAAACTCTTCCAGCAGCGCATAACCTTCATCCGTCTGATCATCTAAGTCCGCCTGAGTTATTCCCATCTCATCCATTACCTGCTGTGTCATTTCATTGTATTTCTCATTATATTCCGTATAATCTTTTGCGGCTTCAGCCAAATCATAACGGAAAATACATGCATAGGTGTTATCATCCAGAAATTTTCCTTCCACTTGACCGTCAATTACCGGGCTAGCCTCTGAATTAAAGTCCACACCCCCTGTCATATCCAGATCAATGACTGGTGTTCCACTTTCCGCCCCAGTTTCTGTTTCTGGGAACGGTTTATCACTTTTAAACTGCATAGTCACATAAATTGCCTGGCTGTTTGCATATACCTCAGAACATGTAATTGTCAGCCCATCTGCTGTCTTAGTGTAAATAGCATCATTATTGGCATGATCTGTCTTGGCTCCGTCTGTTTCACTGCTATCTGTCTTCGTTCCATCAACAGCTTCCAAAGTTGTTGCATGATCTGAAAAGTCACCAAAGAAACTCACATTATCCTGTAAAATTTCAAAGAGTCCTCCTACAACCGGGATATTTTTTGCCATTACCGGATTGATTGCACAGAATACAAATCCTACTGCCAGTACCGCTGCCATCCCTCCTGCTATCCTGCCTCCACTTTTCATCCAATGATATGGATCCTTTGATGCTTTTTTCTGTAAAACAGCGTTATTTTCAATCAAACGATATGCCTGATTAATATGTTCATGCACGATTTCCGGCATTTCTATGTCCTTTTGAAGTTTTTTCTGGAAGTCTTTCTCATTATAATTTAAAGTCATCATTAGGCACGTCCCTCCTTAACCTTATATCCATACATCTCTGCAATCTGTTTTCTGCCACGATAAAGACGAGATTTTACAGTGCTTTCCTTCATATCCAGAATGTCACTGATTTCCCGGATACCAAATCCTTCCATATAGTATAGAAGAACAACCAAGCGGTATTTACTGTCCAATGGCTCTAAGGCCTGGATCCATTCCATTGCTGCATATTTTTCTTCGTGAAAAGGCGTTTCCGGCATCTGATCCGTATAAGTAACCAGCTTTTTCTTCTGTATCATGTCCTTGCACTTATTGATCAGAATTCGGATCATCCATGTCTTGAAATATCTGTTCTGTTTCAGACTTTTCAAATTTTCATAGCAGGAAAGAATCGTATCCTGTATTGCATCCGCAACATCTTCATCATTTTTCAGATATGCCGCTGCAACCTTGTACATACTCTGTACATTCTCATCTATAAGCCGACAAAAAGCATCTTTATCGCCTTTCTTTGCTTTTCGTATCAAAATCTCATTCATTGTCGTCTCCCTTCTCCTATATCAGACCGGTCATCAGGAAATATTGTATAAAAGCTTTTCTTTATGTGCTTCTACTTATTAGACGTGCAAACTCCCAAAAAAGTTGCAATTTTTTTTAACAATCTCAGAAAATCCCCAAAAGATTAGTTTGAACACTTCCATGCTTTTCATGATTACCCGGCAAGGTGCTATAAAATATTCTAGGTACTAAAAATAGCTGTACCATGTATTTTACATGATACGGCTGTCAATAATTTCCAGCTCCTCAGGACAGATCAATCAACAATCATGTCCTCTGTCCTATCAGGTTTTAAAAATATTATTTTTGAAATTCCATTAAATTCATCCGAAAGTGCCTGATATAAGAGGATATTCTCTTTCCTGCTCTGGATAAACGCTTCTGCAACCTCGAAATATACTACAGATTTTTCAACCGATTTTAATCAGATATTTTATCAGATATAATTTTCCCATCTTCTATTTTCACAGTCCTGGAACAATACCCTAATTTGTGCTGCCTTAGCTTGAATACTTGGATAAAGTTCTTCTCCTCCAAATGACTGAAAAGGATTCAACAATGCAGAATCTAGCATTCCTTCATCTCTGATTCCATCACTTCCACCAGTTGCAGTTATTAACTGCCTGTGCATCATTAGTACTTGTTCTTTGCTGAGAATTATCATTTAGCAAGCTCCTTATATGCTTCCATATTCTGTTTAATTAATCGTTCTGAAATTGCTGTCACATCTTCTATGTCTGCTATTTTCTGTGCTTCTGCCTTGCTGAAATCAATTACAAGATATCTTGGGACATTGTTCTTTAGGATTACTGCCGTTCCATGTTCATCTACAACTCTTGTTACCTTCGAAAAATTTTGGTTAGCTTCTGTTATTGATACCATTGTGTTTGTATCTATTGTCATAATCTCCACCTCTTTCTAAAGATAATATAGTTTCATCTATAGCTTTGCCTATAGTATATACTTATTCTAGCTAGAATACAACCTATTTTATTAAATTTTGATAATGAAATAATCCTCGTTTTCTAATCAGTATAAAAATACAATAGGCAGCAGTCATCTTATACTCGTTTCTTCACAATATATTAATGAAATAACCATCAAATTTCAACGCAAATGCTTTCAGGGTAAAGTTGTTAGGGTGCATGGTTTTCGTTGGAAATTTAAGGCTATATATAAGGATTCTCAGCATAAAATTGATTCTATGAGAGGTGGTTGTACGGAAGTCTTATAAAAAGACCTCCGTTCATGTTTCTAATTAACAGAAGTTATGCACTGATAGTATCAGACTTTCCAAATGTTGTTTTTTCGTGAACTAAGTTCTCATCCATATCCAGTGGATCAGATTCTCCCCATTGACTTTCTTTAGATTCCAGAGATTCCATAAGTTTATCAATTGGTGCTTCATTCCTGAGTTGAGATTTTAATTTTTCAACATACTCTCACTCACTATATGATAATGGTGTAGTACGGCTTGGAGTATATTTATTATCAATTTCAGATTTCAGGTATGTATTCTTATTATGAATATACGAACATTATCAAGCATCCAAAGATCCCGAAAGATATTTTCGCAAATATGAATCGAGAATTATCCTTTTCTCTGGTGCTGAACATATTCTTCACGAAAATGGTATTGATATTCATGCTCTGAAAACCAGCCAGCTCAAAAAAAAGTATGCTACATTGCTTAAGCAGAAAACAGAACTGCTTGCTCAATATAATCATTCACAAAATGAACAAAAACACCTTATATATCTTCAAAATAATATGAACAGGTATCTATCACGCGAAACCTCAATAAATTCTGAAATAGCCCATTCGCTTAAACCGGAAAAAGGACGTTAAAGAAAAAACACTTTCATATCGTTAGTATGACTGATATGAAAGTGTTTTTCCTAAATTTTGTTACTCTTATTTATCATTTCTCGATTAAAACGATAACCTACACTTCTCAAAGTTTGAATATATACCGGTTTTCCAGGATTATCTTCAATCTTTTCTCTGATGTTTCTGATATGTCTCATAATCACGCTATAATCCCCAGTATATGGCTCTCTCCAAACCCAGTCATATATTTGTTCTTTTCCAAAAACTCTTCCAGGATTTCTGGCTAATAAATATAAGATCTCAAATTCACAATATGTTAAGTAAATATCCTTCTGTTTTTTTCTGATTCTTCTTTCCCTGGGATATATTTCCAATTCATATGCAAAAATATCTTCAACAGATTCTTTTACATAAAAATGATCCCAGCTCGTTAATGTATTTTCTATAACAGCACCATTAAAGTCTGTAATTCTCTCAATAATTTCAATTTTTTTAATATCAGCCATCGACCCTCTCTGTTCATAACATTTTGCCATTTTTTTGTTTTTTCTTCTGACTTGTATATAGAAGAACTGTTAATGCAGATGTTCCCATTAACAAGAACCACTGGAAAATCTTTGTATCATCTCCTGTTTTTACCTTTCCTGTGTGACTATAATCAGTTGATGTATGCTTCTCTGGCTCGTCGTTCGATGGTGGTTCTTCTGAAATCGGTGGTGTTCTTGTTACAATAGCAGGAATAGATTCATTTTTAAATTTCGGTTCAGCAACAACATTCCAGATAATCTGTCCATCATAATATCCTGGCACAGAGACTATAAATGCCTCACTTTGATATGCCTGATTTCCCAGGTAGGTTTTCTCCGGCTGCACAAAAAGATAAATTCCTCTGTCTAAATTATCAAAAAATATTTCGCCGTTACTGTTTGTTGTTTCTGCAGTCCCCTGTATCTGATTCTTTTCGGCATATTTTTCCAATTTTTGAGCATCACTTCCCTGTATCGAGGAATCTTCAAAATCAAAAGTAACACCGGAGTCTGCAAAATCGGCTTGTAAAACCCAAGTACCATTTTTATAAATTCCTACCTGATACATAATAAACTTTGTATTACCCAACTTATATTCATTTCCATTGTTATCTACGGATGCTTTTAACTGAACGCTTCCTTTACTTTGTGCGAGAACATTATTGGATATGCTAAGAAGAAACACACACAATAAGAACACATATAGAACTTTATATTTATTCTTCTTTTTCATGTGCGTTCTCCTTTCTCCTGCTATGTACCTTAATAATTATCCAAATAACAATCACGGCAATGATTCCGCCGATCAATACAATCATATAGAATGGAATTGTTCTATGCAGTCCAATTTCATTATCCACTTTCTTAGCTTCTTTATATGGAATCCTAATTCCACGTACCAGTAAACGATGCGTATTGATTGCAAATGGAGTACAGGTTACAAGTGTTACATAGTCTTTTCCTTTTTCTATCTGCAAAGCCTCTGTATCGCTTGGTTCTACTGTAAGAATCTGATCCACCTGGTAAGCAAATGTATGATGCAGAACCTTGATGTAGAAAACATCCCCTATTTCCATCTTATTCAGATCTGTGAATATCTTTGCATTTGCCAGTCCTCTGTGTCCGGATAAAACCGCATGGCTACTCTCTCCTCCAACTGGAAGAGATGTATTCTTCAGATGTCCAACACCGGATTGCAGCACTTTTTCAGATGTTCCATGATAGATGGGAAGTACAATATCAATCTTCGGAATATCAATATAGCCCATCATTCCGGTGTCATCAATTTTAAGAAGATTATTATAAACATCATCTTCTGTCTGGGTTTCCCCATTCCCTGAAAACGGGTCTACAATAGAATTAATTCCAACCAGGCTCTTATTATATTCCTGAGCTTTTTCGATCATCTCATTTTCCTGTTCTTCCGATAAATGAGATACTTCCTGTTCATAATCTGTTGCAATGGTTGTACTGTGCATCTGATTTATATAGTTGCTGACCACTGGATATAAAATCAAAGAAAATGCTATTAAATAACCAATCGCTCTTATCACTTTAATTATTTTCTTCATGATGTCCTTCACCTTCTGTCTGTTTCTTCTGAAATATCCAGTCTCCCTGAATATTTCAGAAAAAGCAGACTCTCTTTCTGGCTGCCCTGCCAGAGAGAGTCCTGGCCTTTTCTGCATTTCATAAAACTGAGTTTTATTTTATTACTTTTTTCTTTTTGCTATAAGCACTGCTCACTGCCAGTCCACCAAAAAGAAGAATACCTGCAAGTGTTACTATGAAAGCTCCTTTACTACCTGTGGACGGAAGTTCTGTTCCAGTCTTATTTGTGATCGGAATGATTGCAAAATCATCTTTATTCTTTACAGTAACTGTCTGTTCTTCCTCTGTTCCATAAGTATATTTCACAGAGAAACTGTTCAAAACACCAGTAGTCTCATCAAAGTCTGCCTGAATGATAAGTTTAATGTCACCAATCAGCTTGTTATATCCAGTCGGTGCTTCTGTTTCATGCAGAAAATACGTTCCTTCTTCCAGACCTTTGATCTGTGCATATCCATCTGCGGCAGATTCAATTATGGTTGTGGTTCCTGCTCCAGATGTTGGAGATTCCCGGTAAAGATTAGAATTATCTGTCGTCGTTTCTTTGACCAGTGAAATTTTCCTTGTCTCGTCTATTACTTCTTCATTATTTTCTGTTTTTGAATGATACAGTTCAAATTTTGCTCCGGAAAGCGGACTCTTTTTTTCATCCTGTTTAAAAATCTTAAAATTAAAGGTATATACATCCGCTTCACTTGGATTTGATTTTCCAGTACCAGTACCATTTGGATCATTACTATATTCTATTTCTGCCTTGTTGGTATTTGGATTCATACCGATGACGGCGTCTTTATTCAAGGTTGCTGTATAGACAACTGTAATTGTATCACCTACGTGATTCTTATAGGAATTATAGAAATCATTTAAAGTAACTGTTAAAATACGGTTAGTCTTGTCATAAGAAAGTGAGTATGTATTTGCTCCTGTTTTACTCGCTTTAAGTTCCGTACTTTCAACTTTTACAGACAAAATTGCTTTTAAATCCAGCCCTTTGGATAATGTATCGGTAAATTTAAAAGTATAAGAAGTATATCCTGTCATATCCGGTACTTTAGATGTCAGCTGGTAAGTAACAGTATCACCAATTCCAAAATCTCCGGCTTTCTTTTCATCTGCTGCGCCATGTGGTGCGATGGCGTCCTCAGACTCATTTTCGTCATCTAATTCCATCTGGTGACTGCCTTCCCATGAACCATCCACAATCGCATCAACCTTAATGCCGCTTCCACTCTGTGCCGGAATGATTTTCTTGTCTACTGTCGGGTAATTGCTCTTCATGTTAATCGTAGCTGTATCAGCTGTAATGTTAACTAAAGATGCTGCAGATGTATAAGTCTGATTTCCTGGTGCTTTGGAGGTATCTGTTGCTCCTTTTGGATAAACTAAATAGTATCCATATGCTAAATCAGGAACTACTGTAGAAGTTGCTTTTGTCTCAACTGTTGTTGTTGCTGTAATATTGTTCTTTGAATCTAAAATCCATCCAAGCACATCTTTAGCAAATGTTTTCGCTGTATCAGCCTCTCCATTTGCTCCGACCTGTTCTTTAACATAGTTATATGCCGCTTCACTTAAAGCTTTGCCTGTTAAACTTTCAGATCCTGGAATTCTAGTATTATTCTTAAAAAATCCTTCATATGCACTGTTCAGTGTATATGCTACATTCTCGCCACTTTTTGTTGCTGTAAAAATCTGATACAGATCCAGAGTCTTTCCTTCCACTGTATTGTTGACTGTCAGGGTTCCTTTTGGAGCATCTGCTGCATCTGCTGCAAATGCTGTCATGCTCATGGTCAGTACCATAGCTACTGCCATCAGGACTGCCAAACATCTTGAAATCATCTTTTTCATGTCTTTTTTCTCGCTTTCTAATGATTGTTTTGTTTTCTGGTTACATGCCATTTTTATGGCGAAAGTTCTCCACGCAGCCATATCTGTTTCATACTCCTACGCTCCTCCTCTCCGGCTTTGCCTGCTTCCTCTTTTTTCTGTACCCGGTATAAAGCAGAAATGCTAATAACAAACCTCCTGCCATTATAACGATCATCATGCCTTTTCCACCTGTATCCGGAAGAAGTGCAAAATGCCGGTTTGTCACCGTAAAGGTAAATCCATCATCGGAAGTACTTATGGTAGTTGTATATCCAGTTACCTCTGTTTCGGTAACAGAATATTTATAATAATGTGTTGTTCCATCCTCATCTTTCACATAAGCCGGAAATCCTTCTAAGACTTTCTGCCATGTGGATTTTGATATATTGCCTGTAATTTCATAATTTTCATATCCCGGAACTGTTTCCGTATGCTCTGTTCCATCAGCGTCCGTCCAGGTTCTTGAAACCGTAACGGTAATAGCATCTGGTCTGATCTCATCCATGTTCCGAAAGTCTTTCCAAACCTTATTTACAGTCAGATTCACATATTCATCACAGGGATCCTGTGCATCTGAAGGTTCCGGTGATGTATTATCATCCGTATTTAATGTTGTTTTTGCATCTGACATCAAAACTGCCTTTGCATCTGAAACATAAGCATTCAGTTCTGCTGTTACGGACGAACCTTCATCTGTCATAACTGCATCTTTCAATTTGTCATAAGTATCTACCTTCTGCATGTGCTCCACTGAAAAGATGCTCCATCCATTTTCCTTCGCATAAGTGCTGTTCAGGATATCGGAGTTCTTTTTGATTTCGTTAAATGCTACGTCCACTTTTCGATAAATACGGTAAATATTGTTATCACCTTCCACATTTTTTTTGGTGTTAAAGTCGTATACAGAACTCAAATCGCTCTTTCCGCTAAAAGGTCCTACCAGGCCAGCGGTTCCACGGACTACGTCACAATAATACATATTGTTGTTCTGCAGAAGTCCTTCATCGTTGTATCCGACAAACCCACCGCTTCGTCCATCTTTTGCAGTTCCATCTTCATCATTTGTTGCACCGCCGGCATATACATCATATCCATTACTGATACCATAAACCGCGCTGTCTGCAATCTTCGTCCGGTTCGCTTTGATCAGGCTGATACTGATATTTGATTTTGTATCATCATCTTTTGAAATTCCATTACTGTCACATGGCAGCTTGATGGAAGAGTCTCCAATGGTTATGATTGCAAAATCCGTCTGCTGATCATTGTCTGAGGACGCTTTAGAGAGGGCTACTGATATATCAAGCCCCAGTAAATTTACATGAAGCAGATTTCCGTCATACAAAGCATCTACCTGGATAATTCCAAGGTTGATGTGCAGAAGCTGAGAATCCTGAATCTTATCCAGATACAAAGCCTGCACAAGCTGGTTCAGAACTACCAGTAAAGCATCCACCAATGTAGAATCCAGTTTTACATCTGCAAGATAAGCAAAACTTGTTCTTCCTGCAAATCCTCCGGCGGAGCCTTCGGAATCTACCAGTTTCAGTCCATCCGCCTGATTTGCACTGTCACCGGCTCTGCATCCGGAGATTCTGGCAAGATTTGCGTATCCGATAAATCCACCGGAAATCTGTTCTTCCCCGCCTTTGCTCAAAACGGTATATCCACCGTCCATACCAGTTACCGTACTGTCATCAATATGGGAACCAAATACATCCAGAACACCAAGAGCACCACCGAGAAGCTGCCCGAAGTTACTTCCAAGCACATCTACCTTGTCTACGCCAACAACTCCACTCTTTCCAGAATAGCCTACGAAGCCTCCGACGCTGTTTAATCCGGTCACACTGTTTAATCTGGTTACACTACTGTTCTTTACCGAACCATTTAACAGTGATCCTCCAAAACCACCTGCCGTACCGCTGTAAGTAACTTCATTATTCTGTCCGGATTTCACTGCCGTATTTGCCCGGACCGAAAGGCCTGCGTCCGGACTTCCACTGATATTTCCATAATATACATAGCTCCGGAAAGCATCCAGTACATCGGTTCTGCCAAGCTGTAACAGATATTTTACAACGGAAGTTTCTCCACCTGCACTGATCTGTGCAGCCCCGGCGACATCTGCGATTCCAAAACATCCTCCGGCATATTCACCTGCAACTACCGAACGAATCTTTTCTGCACTTATGCCACTTCCTGCCGTATCTTTCTTGCCTAAAACTGCACCACAGACGCTTCCTGCAAAGCCTCCCGCTGCTTTTGCATATCCGGTATTATTTCCATTTGCATAGGTTCCATTAATGATCACTCCCCAGTCGTCCCATGCGGAAACTCCTGCATAACGAATGGTAGAAACAGTTGCACCTAAGACTTTGATGATTTCTGTCGGGGCATTTACCATCAGTGCATCCAGCAACTTATTTAAAAGTCCCTGTTTTGTCGCTGTATCCACAGCAACTTCACTTCCGGAATCTACTTTTCCTGCAAAACCTCCTACATAAGAAGTTCCATCAACCCTTCTAAGATTCGTGATCTTACATGACGTATTTTCATCGCCCCATATCTGACCACCGATCATTCTTCCCACAAAACCTCCGGCAAGTCCTGCCGGATCCTGATCTGCAATTCCTGTTGCCTTAATTCTGGCACCTGAACGATATCCTTCTACATAAGACTGTTTTACCGCCGGTACGAAAGTATTTAACGCAGATAAGCTGTCTGTTCCAACAAGTTTCAGTCCTGCAAGAGAAACATCTCCTGTATTTGCGACCGAACCTGTCAGCATTTCTCCGGCAAAACCGCCGCTGCTTCGCAGTGCTTCTACCAGCTGGAGATCTTTGGCATATCCATTTGCAACCGTTCCACCTTCCATACGCCCCACATATCCTCCGGCAGAACCGCCCTGCGTAGCCTGGCTTGCTAAGATACTTCTTCCGGCAGTAACTGCATATCCATAAGCATACTGGGAAATGATATCATTTAACTGTCCCTGATCTGTGACAGTGCCAAGAGCCTGTAATTTATTTCCATAACTTCCATAGGAACCAACAGCTCCGACCCATTTATTCCATGTATCTGTATCCAGACCACGTAAAGGGCCATATACCGCTGTATTTTTTTCGGTTGGATATACAGCCTGAAGAATCGTCAGTGGATTGTCCAGTTTAATCAGTCCAAACAGGACTTTCAGGTTTCCGGTATCTGCTACATTGGCACACCTCATCAATCCTGTATAACCTCCAGCATATTCAGTGCCATATACGGAACGAATACGATACGCTGCACATTCCCGCAATGTTCCCGCATATGCAGAGCCTTTCCAGTTATCGGAATTATTTCCCCATATCTGACCGCCATAGTTATATCCTGCATAACCTCCGGCCAGTCCACGATAAACACTATCGCCGCTGTCTGCCTGTGCTCTTACTGCACCACCACATGGGATGCAGGTTGTTTCGCTGTTTTTTATCGTAGGTATAAACGCCTGTAATACTCCAAGAAGATTATCTGCACTGACCAGACCACCGAGAACACTTAATCCACTAACAACATCTGCGGCACTTCCCGGTTCCATGGTTCCTACATATCCTCCGGCACTTTCCCGTCCGATGATATGTGCAAAATTATAAGAATTACTGTTCTGGATCTGTACGCCAAGAAGATATCCTGCGTAACCACCGGCTTTACCGGTATCTCCATCTCCATCGGTGGACAGGATATTAAAACCTCCTGTGGCACCATATACATCAGAACTGTCTATGATAGAAGCAACTACGGTCAAGGCAGATGCCAGATTGGAAGCAGAAAGTACTTTATCCAAAATACTTGCCCCTCCAATAGCAGCCGTACTTCCCATAGCCGCTTTTCCTATATAGCCGCCAGCATAACGGTATGCGCTTACTGCATAGGTACTGTCTTTTCCGTAATAGCTGCTTCCGTCTTCCTGTTGAAGATTCTTCGGTTCGCTGACACCGGTATGCTTCAGTTTATTTACATCCGATTTACTGATCTGCACACCAGTTCCACATCCGATAAATCCTCCGGCACTTCCTGTATCCGCATCATTCGTGCTGTCTTTTTCCAGTGTTCCTGTTACTGTTACTGTAAATCCATCCGGAACAGAACGAACACTTGCATTGCTGATCACCGGAACAAAAGCATTTACAAGAGATACCAAGCCAGTCAGATCTACCACTTTTGTAAGAATAGAAGATTTTTCTCCAATCTCAGCAACGGATCCGGCTCTTACGAAACCACCAAAGCCTCCAGCATATCGAAGTCCTTCTACTTTCAGAAGATTTTCTACGGCCGTTCCTTTTCCAGAACCATCTGCATTTGCTTCATTGTCCACATGGCCGCTTTGCATCTCTCCTGCAAAACCACCGGCATAGCCTTCTGCATTCGCCATACCACTCTCTGCTGTCACAGTCATTCCATTTGTTATTCCAGAAACCTTACAGTTTGTGATCTTACTGGAAGCTGCCTGCAAAACGCTTGCCAGCTCTTTCAGATTTAATATTTTTCCAAGAACACTGTTCAACAGATCTCCTGTGGCATCACCAGCTTCTACTGCACTTCCGGACCGCATGATTCCAATATATCCACCGGCATGATAAGGTGCAGTAATTTCTTTCACATTCGTGACATTAGAATTTTTAACGATCACTGCTTTTCCATTACCAATATAGCCACCAGCATCTCCAATGGCCACATCTCCATTCTTTCCAGATGCAGTCACTTTCAGGTCATTGCCTTCAATGCCTGAATCGGAAATCCTCGGATAAGCTACATCCATAACACTCAAAAGCTGTGTCACATTCAAAAGTCCGAGAAGTTTCACAGAGCCAGTCTGCGCTACATCACCTGGCATCAGCCTTCCGGCAAATCCTCCGGCATAACTGTTTCCCTTAACATAAGAAAGCCCTGTGATCGTAGTTGTTGCAACATCACCTGTCTTTACCCCATCTGATTCATCAGAAGCATATGTCTCTCCAGAGGAAAAGCCTTCACTCTCACTATCTGTATCACTGGTAAATGCTTCTGTATCCGTTGAATCAACTGCATCCTCTGTAAATCCGGAATTATTATTTCCATAATTGACATCTACTGCCTGTCCGTCTCCAACAAATCCTCCTGCCATATCTGCGGATACCTGTGGATCTTTTCCTGCTGAAACATAATCAATAGATGTATTATTAAATTCCGGTCGCAGCGCACTGACCACACCTAAAAGGTTTTCAATTTCAATACCTGCCGGCAGTCCGGATGAAGTAACTGAATCTCCTGCATTGGCAAGTGCATCACCTGCTTTTGCATATCCCACAAAACCTCCGGCTTTTCCAGATGTTTCGGATGCAGTAACTGACTTCAGGTTACTGATTTTTGTATTTCTGGCTCTTCCACTGATACACTCACCAATAAATCCTCCGCTGATTCCGCTTTCATCACTGGTTCCTACTGTAAAACCTGCTGAAATTCCGGAAACAATACTGTCAACCGTAAATGTTTCGATCATCTGGCCTACGGAAAGAAGCCCGTTAATTTTAAGAAGTTTCAGTCCAAGGAGATTGATTCCACCTACATTTGCAAGTGTTCCACTTCCAAAATATCCTGCAAATCCCCCTGCTCTCTTTACTGCACTTGCGGAATTCAGATTTGTAACACTGGTCTTTCTTACTTCACCACCTGTACCCTGGCCAATAGCTCCACCTGCATAACTTGCATCTTTATCTGAAGCCGTTACAGTAAGTCCGTCGGTACCTCCATTTACAGAACTGTCTTTTAATTCAAAACGCATATAGTCTGCTGCTGTTACAGTTCCTCCAAGCACATCACTGACACTGGTCATTTTTGCCTGACCAAGAAGACCTCCTGCATAATTTACTGCTGAAACATTCATGGATGAAGCTGCTGCCACGCTGTTAGAATGATCTCCAAATTCATAAGAAACTCCTGTTTTTGTCAGCATACGGTTAATGGCAGTTGTTGTTGATTTTGATGTATCCGCCAGTTCTGACGTATTGGAAATCTGAACTGCTCCGGCATATCCCACAAGACCTCCGGCATTCTCTCCACTGGCTGTAATTGAAATATCAGTTCCACCTATGCTGCATCCGGTAATAACGGAAGGACGCAGACCAACCAGATTCAGAATATCCATATTCGTAAAACTACCATTTAAAATTCCTGTAAGAAGATCTTTTACAAGAACAAGAAGTCCCTGACTCTCATTGATGTCTGCCACATCACCAAGTGTTGCCATCCCGGCAAAACCGCCGACATAATCTTTTCCATTGACAGCCCCTAAATCTGCTATGCCACAATCCACTGCATAGCTGTTTCGCATTTCTCCAATGAAACCGCCTGCATAGCCACTTTTCGTTGCACTGTCACCTGTGGATGACACATTTGCACGGCCATTGATCTTGCATCCGAGCATTACAGTATTAACCGGGAAATTTCCCATTACTTCGATACCAAGACTGCTCAGAAGGCCAACCACAACTGCATTGGAAGAACGTCCGGCAAAACCTCCGGAATAATCACTTCCGGAAACAGAATCCGTTCCTTCTACGGAACAGTTCTTCATAACTGCACCGATGGACTCTCCGGCAAATCCTCCTGTATATTTCTGCCCGGAAACAATGACATTACCAGATGCAGAGCAATCTGTAAGAATCGGATTCACATATCCGATTGGAATCAGGCTCTCAACTTTAAGAACTCCGCCATTTAACAGAATCGTGATCAGATCACCCAGTCCCAGCAATGGTATTAAATTCAGCAAAGTACTTAGTGCATCTGTTACCGCCCCAAGAAGTCCTGATAACACCTCATACTTTGTGACACCGGAAATATATCCTACAAATCCGCCTGTCCAGTTATTTACATTGGATACGCCGGAAATATTTTCCACATGACATCCGGATATCTGCACATTGCCTTTGATCACTCCGGCAAACGTACCTGTTGAAAAAGATTTCGGATCATCCTGCAGTCCACTGGACAACCCCAGCAGAGCTAAAACCGGAGTCAAAAGCGTAGCAATCAAACTGAAATCTTTTTTGATTGAATTTGTCGTTGTAGAAACATCCACATTCGATAATGTAAGGTTTTTCACTACAACCGGATCTGTTGCAATCTGGAGTTTGCTGTCATAAGGTGTTGATAAACTCCTAAAGAAACCTACACCGTATTCCGCATTCGATGAATTATTAGAGTTTCCACTCTGGTCGATCTTTGCATCCTGCACAATTTTCACATTGCTGATTGTTACATTTTGTCCTTCGACCATTCCTTTACGGCCTTCCATATCTCCCTGGAAGTTATTGATCGGATTCCAGTTATCATCTTCGCCATTGGAGTTTATTCCATCTTTTGAAAGGTCAATATCTCTAAATATGATATAGTTTGCATCTTTACTATATTTATATCCTGATCCTGCAATATTCGTATTGCTGTGTTTTGATACATCATAAGTCAGAACATATGTCTTTTCATCCTCAACTGTTACACTCGCCAGATCTGGTCCTCCAGATGAATCGCCATTATCACTGGTAAAACCATCTCCTGCATCTTCTTCAGAATCTGCACTGTAAAACTCTTCTGCATCACTGCTATCTTCTGGAGCCGCAACATCTTGTACTTCCGTCTCAGATCCAAAATCATTGCTTCCCACATCTGATACATCATTGGATTCTGCCGGTATCATATCTATCACATCAGCAGTATCCTGATTTTCTTCATTCTCACTGGAAACAACTGCATCAGTACTTTCAACAGCTGTAAATCCATCATTCGCACTCTCTGTCGAAACAACTGTCATATCAGCTGAATCCTGGATGGTACTGCTCACATAGACATATCTCTTTAAAGCCTGCGTTCCAGCTGGATCAAACTTTCCTGCATCCAGATATTCTGTATCATTTAATTTATGATCTCCGGTCGTATTACCATACAATTCTGTTCCAGACCAGTTATAAGTATCATCAAATTTTACGACATCTGCATCTCCCGGATAATACAATTCTGTTTTATACTCTCCCGCATCTTCTGCTGGTGTCCAGGCTGTATGCCCAATAGTCTTTTTTTCTCTTGTTTCATACACTCTCCAGATTGGCTCTGTCACTGCTGTATCTGTTCCAATCGCACGAAGCTGGGCTTCATTACCAATCAGAATATAATCGGTATCTCCGATTTTCTTTACAACCTGTCCGAAATAATTTCTTCCTTCATAATCAGATGGGTATGCACTGCTGATATTTTGTGTTGTTTCTGTCGCAACAGCCTTGTTTGCCAGCAATTCCGGTGTATCGGTAGTAAATGTAGAGGCAAGCATATAATTATGTGTTTTACTGTAAGTAAGATAAGAACCATCTTCCAGATTAAACACCTGACCCATACCAACTTTTTCTGCCACATAATCCTCACTCATAACAGGTTCCTTATCGGAGTCCTCTTGACCAAGTAAAGCAAGCTGATAGCGATTGTAAATATAAATAGTGTCTGTTTCGGCATTATAAATAGTATTATCAGCCCGTTCCGCAGCTGATAAAATACTTCCGGAAAATCCTTCCGGAAAGTTCCAGACATTTGACATATCCATAAGAATATCATTCATTAGATAATAAGACGCATCTGCAGCATAGGTTAACTCTGTATTATCTGAAAGGACTGCTTCACCCTCTCCAATGTTACCATCTTTATCTCCGGTAAACATTTGTGTACCTGTTCCGACTAATAAAAGCTGGCTGTAATTGTAGATACAGATTTTTCCATCTGCATAATCAGATTTTGTTTCTTCCAATGTATCTGTGACATCTTCTTTAACATCCTCTGTATTATCTTTCGATTCTTCTCCGTCTGAAAATCCCTGATCTTCCGAAGACTCAAAATCTCCTGTTTCTTCGTCTTCCGAAATATCATTAATTTCTTCTGATGCTCCGTCAAAAGAATCCGGTACTTCACTGTCGGATGATTCTATCTCTGAATCAACCTCAGTAGAGCCTGTTGTTTCAGCAGGATCGCTGTTTTCGCTTTCGCTGCTAAACTCTTCATAAGACTGCTCATACGCATCTACACCATTTTCCATATCAGAATTTTCTGTTTCATCTGCATATGTAATCGTCATCTGCGATGATAAAAGCGAAATACACAATATAATTGCTGTAATCTGTTTAAGAACCTTAAATTTTTTACTCATAACTGCCCCTAATCTTATGCCACGTTTAACTTTCTGCTTTCTTAATCCATTCCGGCTGCATGGCCGCTGCCAGGAAGCAACGAATCAGTGGTTTTGAAAATGCTCCACATTCCCCGTTAATAATCATTCGGATTGCTTCCTCGTGTTCATATTTTCCTTTATATGGCCGTTTGCTTATTAACGCATCATAAGCATCTACCAGCCCGATCACCTGTGCACATAATGGAATTTCATCTCCTTTTAACCCATCTGGATATCCATTTCCATCGTATCTTTCATGGTGGCAATGGCAGATATCATAACTATATTGATTTAGCTGCTCTGTCGTAACGCCTTTAGGAAACCGAAGTGTCATTTCTGCACCTGCGATTGGATGAATCTTTACTTTTTCCATTTCTTCCGGCGTTAACTTTCCTTTTTTATTCAAAATTTCAATAGGAACTCGAATTTTTCCTATATCATGAATCGGAGCTAATTTGGCAACATTCTGAATTTCATATTCTGAAATTCCAAGACTCGGATATAATTCTGAAAGTTTTCTATATACCTGTTCGGTATAGAAACATATATTTTCCTGGTTTTCAGGTTCTGAAAGGTTATTATGATTTAATACCGTCACCAAAAGATGAACCATATCCCAGTATTGTCTGGTTACTGCCCCTTCCTTTTTCCGCAATTCCTGTTCCATATTAACCATTGCTCTTGAAACAAGTTTCGATCTATGTTCGGATAAGATTACAATATCTTTTTCAGGATTTTTATATTTTTTTATTTCCATCCATACCTGTTTGTCATTATTTTTTCTGCGATATTGGATATTTTCCTCATACACTTCGCTATTCGGTAATATTTTCATTGCTTCAAGTTTCAAAAATTCACCGACTTTTTCACGATCTTCCAGAGCAACATAATCTTCTACATATTTTTTTATAAAGACCTTAAACTCTGTTTTTTCACTTAATGCAATTTCAATTTCTCTATTGTAGCTATACAGACATTCCAGTTTTCCAGTATTCAGTTCTAATTTAAAAACAGAATAGTAATCACCGCAGTCCTCTTTTTTATCTTTTCCAACAATATCGGATATCTTAATCTGTTCCAATTTACTGTTATAACTATTTTGCATACCCAGAAGAATCTGATGTACTCTGCAATGGTTAATCCGATTTCCAGAGCAATATCCATCCTTTTCCAGACACCGATTTATCGCCATAGTGCTTTCTGTACAAGACATTACATCCATAAGTGAAATATTTTCCGGACTTTTTGCCAGTACATATCCACCTTTAATTCCTTCCAGCGAGCTTATTAAATTTGCTTTTTTTAACTGTTTTGTAATTTTGGGAATATAGTTTACAGGTACACCAAGTTCATTAGCCAATTCTGCTGTCGATGTCATTTGCTGATGTTCCGCAAGAAAACAAACAATCCGGATCGCATAATCCGTTGTAATTGTCAACCGCATACTTTTTCCTCTGCTTTCTTGGCACGCATTTAAAAATACGTGAAACTTTATTTATCTTTGTTCTATCATTTGCATGATAAAAATTATTGGGATTTAAAACTAAACCTGGATTGGTTTTACTTTATTTCTGTAAAAAACACGGCAGAATAATAGATTGCTTCTTTCCGCAGTGTTTCATTTTCACTTGTTCATCTGGTTATTTATAAGATTCTATAAGACTATGAAATTGATCTAACAAAAAATCTTCCATCAATTTCATCAAGATATGAGAAAATCTACGGTAATCGTAAGATATACGGACGTCTTGCTGCTAGCACAGCACATATATTTTAAAATATCGCAACATATAATAATGCAATGATGTTTTTCATTATATTATTTTCATTGTCAATAAATAGGACTGAAACCTTCTTGTTTAATCCCTTTTTCTATTATTCTATCCATTTTTGAGCAAAAAACAATGTAACATTTTTATATGCTTTACCCCCCCCCGTTTTATAAAAAGTGTTCCATAAAAAAAGGATACCGCACAAATCACGATACCCTTTTATATTTTATTCTAGCTCATCTATAATTTTATAAATTACAATACCTATTCGTACTGCTAACATTTCATTAGCATTTTTAAAATCCATTCCTGTCATTTTTTTTATTTTACCAAGCCGATGTACTACTGTTTGATAATGGACAAACATAGTTTCAGAAGTCTGCTTTGTGCTCTGGTTATTATCAAGATATACTTGAAGAGTTTGTATTAATTCATTTTTTGAATCTGAATCATGTAGAATCCGCAACGATTCTGGAATATACTGTAACAGTTTTGATGGATCTTCAATATCGCCCAAGAGCTGAAAAAATCCAAGATTGGAATATCTCACCACCATTCTATTTGAATTTCCAGAAACCACTCTTATTACATCAATATATGTAAGTGCCTTTTTAGCTTCCTGATATGATTCGCTTAAACGTTCCACTCCGTTTACAACTTTTCCGATTCCGATCAACAATCTGCTTCCTGATTTTCTGCGTTGAATAGCTCTTTGAATCGTGTGCTGCAACTCTTCTAATTTTGTTTGCAAAGCTATCTGCGTTTCCTTTTCAGATACTCTATGTAATGCTACAATTCGTTCCATATTACGAAATATCATTTCACCAGGAAACAACGCTCTCAGTTCGCCTTCTATGACTCCTACTTCATGCAGAAACTCCTTATCATATCGTCCATGTGCATCCATCTTTGTCTGAAAGACAATAATCTGATATTTCTGCTCATAATTTAGTCCAAGCAGTCTTACTGCTGATTCCATCCCTTTACGGCTTAAAGTATTCGTAAGGAGTGCATGAACAATATCATGGTCATATTTTTTCTCAATTTCCTGCTGGGCAAATTCACTTACAAAGCCATACATCAACGTAATAATTGCATTTTCCAGTGCCATATAATCAAGAGCAGACAGTTCTCGATTTTTTTCAGTTATTACAAGAAAGACTTCTGCTTCTCCAAATATATCAATCCGAACAACATATTGAATAAATTCGCCTTGCTGTCTGCTATATGAAAATCGAGTAAGTATGTCCGGGGTATAATCTTCAAGGTTATTAAGTAATACCAGTTTATCACTATTATCTCCTGTTGAGGCACAACAATTACCATTTGTGTAATACAAAGCGACTGGATTTTCAATCATACTACCAAGAAGATCCAAAACTTCCGATGCCTGATTCGATATTTTTCTAGGTGAAAATGATAACATATTAAAATTATCATGGGTTAATTTAAAATATTTCAGCCTTGCTATGTCTTTATCAAATACCTGATTCATTACATACTTAATCACAGGCCAATACTCTAATTCTTCCGGCATTTCTAGTAAAGGAATTCTCTGATCCGCACAATACTTTCTTAACAGATCTCTTTTTAATTCCAGATCTTTTTCAGATGTTCTCTTCTTTAATATAATGCCACTGAGCTTTTTTTCCGAGTATTGTTCTAAATATTTTATAAATGTTTCATTCCTACATTCTTTGTAGACCCACAAACTGGTCAGGAGAATTTCCCCTCCCTCAAGATATTTGACCATCTCTGGAATTTCTATAATTCGGATTCCAGAAATTCTCTTGTCAAGATACCCTTCGCCATAAACCACTTTAATCTGCGGAAAGCGATTACTTTCAATAAATTGTTTTGTTGTATATTCCATTCAGCTTCCTTCTGTGCGTTATTTTTAGTTACTCAAATTTATTATATATTCTAATCACTTATTAATTCAAGTTTTTACATCTAAATTATTGATATTTTTTATAATTCCACAGTTTTCTTTTCATATAACTTAACCTTCTCCTCTGTTCTATTCTGCTTTTGTGCTTTTGATTTCAACTGAAAATCCTTTAAAGATTTCAACACAGATTTCTTTATTTCTCCCTTTTCCGGCTTTACAGATTTTTTCTCGGAATAGACTTCCGAAGCCTGCTGTTCTGTTTCCTGTACTTTTCCTTTCTTTTTATCCAGATACTTTTCCATATCTGAGATTGCTTTCTGCACCAGAGGGCTTTCTTTATAATGTGGAATCATATCTATCAGATCGCGATTTATCTTATCCGCACTCATCAGCTCATATTCTCCGGAATAATCTTGGTCACCGTCTTGCAGATCAAACCCAATTCCTTTGATTCCATGCATCCGTTCCGCTGGAATATTCTCATATATTTTAATAGCTTCTTCTAAAGTGAGATTGCTATGGTACTCTCCCATGACCGGAAACTCCATGCACTCTGCGACATAAAATCTAATCGTAGCTTCTGGCTGTTTTCGCATTTGCCGTTTATTTATTATTTCTACCTCTTCCATTAAATTTTCATAATCAAATGGGACTGCATTTTCCATAAAAATGTCTTCATCTTCCAGAATATCTTCCATTGCCTGCTTTATAGAAATATCTGGATTTTCATAAACACCCCCATCAATCTCAACAAAATCCACGTCATAAAGCGTATAATCATACCCGCCTTCTGTTTTTTGAATTGCAAAATATTTATTATCAATCTTGTAAGCCAGTTCGTCTGATTCTATTTCTGGTACGGAATTATCAACAACACCTTCTTTCTCCTGCAAATATTCTGAAACTGCCTCCAATGCTCCTGCATCAAACCCATTCCACAGATCTTCTGCAACAAGTTGACCATGTTCCGATACAACAATTCCTGCCACATTGGAGCCAAATTCATCATGTTCCATTAAGAAAAACTTCTCCCCAGCATATTCCTTTTCATCAACCGTATGCCATGTCCCGTTATGTCCTTCTGCTTCATATCCTCTTGTCTTTGCCGTAATCGTCACTCCGTTTTCTCCTATCGCCTGTTCTATCCTCTGTATCCGTATCTCAGCTCTTGCCATGTCGATAAACCTATCTAAAACTGACGGGTGGCTTTCGATCACGTAATCCAAATTCAGATTTCTGCCCCGGCTGATATTTTCCGGGACTTCGATATGCTCCGCCCAGTCTTTGTTCCGTCTGGAAAATCTTCCATCATTGGAAAGTTCCCGGATGGTATTTGCCATAACAAAATTCATACGTTCTTCCCCAAAGCGTTCCACGACTTCTTTTGCCGCATCTTGCTTTAAGTGCAGCCCGTCGAAATTCTCCCGGATGGCTTCTTCGATTGCCTTCTTGCAGTCCAGGTTTAACTTTCTGGAATCCAGATAAGCATCTACATCACGTTCTCCCATTGCCTGTTCCAATGTTCCTTTATAAACTGGCGGATATGCCCTGACGGAATTATGTTCCAGCATGTTCATTCTCTGCTGAACAAATTCCGGAAGTTCCTGAAATCCAAAAGAATCTACATAATAGGCTGTGATTTCTGCACCCCTGTTTATCACGATCACATGTCTTTCAACTGTTGAACTTCTCGACAATTTGTCGGAAAGTTGTTCCCTTTCCCAGTTTTCTTTTCCTTCATATCCATACATAGATATTTCCTCATCCAACAGTCTTGCAACCATAAAGCAACAAGACAGCAAAAACAAAAGCACCATTACTGCCAAAATAATAATTACCAAATCAATCACATCTCATTCTCCTATGTAAGCGGTACAGAAAAAGCAGCCTTGACAGACTGCTTTTTCAATCACCATATTCTATTTTTTTTCTCATGTAAAAAGGCTTCCGGAATTGTTCGAATCCCAAATGCTAATCCATCTATGTAGGCTTCTCTCTGTTCTGTTTGTTTAAGATTTAAAGCATATTCCTTGTAATCCTCAAACATTGCCTGCAGATCCGGACTCATTAGACTTATCATTTCTTTTTCTAATGTTTCACACAGTTCCTTTGTCTCTTCATAAGTTTTACTTTGTGTTTCACATTGATTCATTGGATAAATGCTATAATACAATTTTTCCAGTTGCTTTTCGCTCATTTTTGATCACCATTTCTTTCAGTCTTTTTAAGATCCATATAATTCCACAAATGCCATTCTTTAGCAAAATGTCTGCTACGGCTAATAATCTCCAGGCAAGAACCCCTATTCCAATCAAACTTCCTACCATCAGATTAAGTACCAACAAACCAAGCATTTCCCCTGTTCCCATATTTCTTGGAACGACCAGCAAAAACATTTTCTGGATTCCGAAAGGTATTCCCACAAAAAGCAATAATTTTCTCCAGTCTAATATTTCACCATTCATGCACATAGGGTGAACAATTAAGCAGATAATCATAGCCATTGCGCCAGGAATTATCAATTTTGTTATAATTTCTTTTCCTCTCATATGCCACCTCCGTACATATCATGATTTACTTTTGCCTGGTAATAATTACCTATTGTCGTTATTGAATTCATAAGACAGGTAAGCAAGTACGCTTTTATGTTCTTTACTTCCCTGGTATTCTCATGCAGACAATCAAGTACATACTCTATGTGGCTTTCTTCCAGCAATAATAATCTGCTTTTTACGAACTGATATGGATATTTCACTCCACTGATTGTAATATTCTCCCGTTCTATGCTGATTGTTTCCACAATTAGTGCCACAATTTCATCCAACTGTTGCTGTTCCCCTAATCTGCATCGTTGTACAAGACAGTCATATTCAATATTTCTTTTTACAAGCGCAGTATTCATCTGGAATAGCTTCATCTCTTCCATCAAATCCATTGACTGCTGTTCGGAAGAATCTGAAAGATTGATAAGATCAGTATTACTTCTGTCAGTATTACTAAAATCAGTATAATTATAATAAGTATTATTAGGGTCGGTTTTTCCGACTTCTATACTTCGGTTTTTCCGAACTCCAGACTTCGACTTTCCAGAACTCCAGACTTCGGTTTTTCCGAACTCTTGACTTCGGCTTTTCCGACTTCTTGACTTCGGTTATCATTCTCTGCCAAATCTAATACTTTTTCTTTTCTATATACAAAGCTCTTTACATAAATAATTGTTGGTTTTCCCAATCCTCTCTTTACTCTTTCAATCAAACCAATTCCTTTATCAGTATCTAATTCTGCAAGAATTTTCACACCTTTGTCTTTTCCGCAGTTCATATATTCCATCACTTGTTCCCATGTAAATATGATATAAGTATTCCTTTAAAACCTTTTCTCTGTCTTCTACTGTAAATAATGACATATCCATTCCTGAAAGCAGTTTATTAGATGGAATCACATCAATCCCTTCCTCGTGATGCAAAATTGCTTCTTTGGGATCAAATTTCAATCCCATAATAATGTTTTCCATCATAGTTTTCAGTGTTACTCTTAAATTCTTTGGAAATCCAAGTCCCATTGTTAAATGCCCTTGCGGATCAGCATCTATCAGCACTACACGTTTTCCCTCTTTTGCCAATCCCACACCAAGATTAATAGTTGTTGTTGTCTTGGCTACCCCGCCCTTCTGATTTGCAATTGCGATTACTCTACACATAACTTTTCCTCCTAATGTCTGATTCTTTCGATATCTACATACACACGAAAATATTTATTTGTCCCCTTATTTACATAAGGTTCCGATATACTTAAAATTTTAAAATTATCATTTTTTTCTAATATTTTTCTGAACCATTTCAGTTCATTTGTTGTTCCTTGTAATCTAATTTTCAGCATTTCAATCTCCAATCATTTCCTAGAAGCAATACTCTGGATAACGAATTTTAATTGCTTCCCAAAAGAATTTTGCATACCCACAACAAAATAAATCTTCCACAGTATAGCAACTACATTCAGATAATTGTTCTTCCCCTTCTTCATACTGATAAACACTAGGGGTTCCATTACAGTAAAGATTAAATGCCATGCGTATAACTTTAACACTTCCACTTGTCTGCCATCCTTCCTGCAGACATTTTGGTTTTACATTTCCATTTTTAAAATCATAAATTTTATTAACATATTTTCGTGTATCCCTGTCGATTCCAAGACAATATACCAATGCCTTATGATATACATCTTTCCATCTACACTTGGTCAGATATTTCAAATAAAATTCTTCGTGTTCTTTACTTATAAAAGTTATTGTGCGAGTATCCTTACTAATTGCACCTATCGCTGTACTTGACATAATTGTTTCCTCCTTAAAATAATTTTTAGTTTATTGTTTGATTCAAAAATTATCGTAATCTAAACAAACTGCCAATAATTTGAGTAATTTCGCTAAAGATTGCTAACCTTGATTTTTACTCAATTTCTGTTTACTCAATACTCAATTTTTCGTGATTTTTGATGATTTTCAGCGATATCTGGCGACATTTAAGACTTTTTTAGATAAAATATAAAAAAGCCCTGAAAACCTTATAACCACTTGGAAATGTAGTGTTTATAAGGCTTTTCAGGGCCTTTAAATACTTAAATTTAAATAGATAGAAAAAGTATTATAAAATCTAGACTATGGGATTATTTACCCATCTGCTTTGCAACTTCTTCTGCGAAGTTCTCTTCTTTCTTTTCGATACCATCACCTGTCTCGTAACGTACGAAACCTTTGATTGCAATCTTAGCGCCGTTTTCTTTAGCAACCTGCTCTACGTATTTAGCTACAGACTGTTTTCCATCTTCAGCTTTAACGTATGTCTGGTCAAGAAGGCAGATTTCTTTAAGCTCTTTTTTGATACGTCCTGTGATCATTCCTTCGATAACCTTAGCCGGTTTCTGGGATTCTTTCGGATCGTTCTGGATCTGAGCCATAAGGATTTCTTTCTCATGCTCAATGTATTCTGCGCTTACTTCGCTGTCGCTTGTGTACTGTGGTTTCAGAGCTGCAATCTGCATTGCTACGTTCTTAGCCATTTCTTTAACAGCGTCATTAACTACGTCTGTTTCAACATCTACAAGAACACCGATCTTACCGCCCATATGTGTGTAAGAAGCAACGAAACCGTTCTCTTCTGTAACCTGAGCAAATCTTCTGATGTTCATGTTCTCGCCGATAACTGCGATCTGAGCTGCAAGAGCTTCTTTAACAGTCTTAGTTGTGTCAAGTGCCCATGCTTCTGCAAGGAAAGCGTCGATATCTGCTGCTGTTGTGTTCATAGACTGAGCTGCAACATCTGCTACGTAGTTCTGGAATTTCTCATTCTTAGCTACGAAGTCTGTCTCAGCGTTAACTTCTACAACAACTGCTTTCTTTCCGTCTTCAGAAACTAAAGTTTTGCAAAGACCTTCTGCTGCTACACGGCTTGCTTTCTTCTGTGCTGTAGCAAGACCTTTCTCGCGAAGGAATTCTACTGCTTTATCCATATCACCTTCTGTAGCTGTAAGAGCTTTCTTACAATCCATCATTCCGGCGCCGGTCATTTCTCTTAATTCTTTTACCTGTGCTGCTGTGATAGCCATTTCATTTTCCTCCTGAATAATATTCGTAAATCGCCCGGAGGGGCTTTTCCTTTTCAATGACAGGAAAGCCTGTCAGCTTTCCTGTACTGGTTCAAAAAATTATTCTTCTGTAGCTGCGAACTCTTCAGATTCAGATTCGATTTCACCGTCTACATCTGTAGTACCCTGTTTTGCTTCGATAACAGCGTCTGCCATTTTGGAAACGATTAATTTTACTGCACGGATAGCGTCATCGTTACCTGGGATTACATAATCCAGTTCTTCTGGATCGCAGTTAGTATCACAGATACCGATAAGCGGGATTCCTAATGTATGAGCTTCCTGTACGCAGATTCTTTCTTTCTTAGGATCTACGATGAAGATTGCATCCGGAAGTCTCTTCATTTCTTTGATACCACCTAAGTTTTTCTGTAACTTAACGAGTTCTTTTTTCAGTTCGATAACTTCTTTTTTAGGAAGAACGTCAAATGTTCCATCAGCTTCCATAGCTTCGATCTGTTTCAGTCTTGCAATACGGCTCTGGATAGTTTTGAAGTTTGTAAGCATACCACCTAACCATCTCTCGTTTACATAGAACTGTCCGCAACGCTCTGCTTCTGTTTTGATAGCATCCTGAGCCTGTTTCTTTGTTCCTACGAAAAGGATTGTGCCGCCTTCTGCTGCAATATCAGAAACTGCTTTGTAAGCATCGTCAACCATTCCTACAGATTTCTGCAGGTCGATGATGTAAATACCATTTCTCTCTGTGTAGATATATGGAGCCATTTTAGGGTTCCATCTTCTTGTCTGATGTCCGAAATGAACACCTGCTTCTAAAAGTTGTTTCATTGAAATAACGCTCATGTTTTTTCCTCCAAATTGGTTTTTTACTTCCGTATACTTTCTTTACACTGAGACCGGCTTGTCTTATCGTCAAACTTAGGCACCTTCAGTGATACCACGCATACGTGTTTTTTCGCAACGCTAGTAGTATATCATAGAAAATACTGGATTGCAAGGACTTTCTATGGTATGCTGATGGAAAAGAAAAAGAAAGGATGTACTCTATGAAATTTACATTTGCACACAACAATTTAAATGTACTGGATCTGGATAAATCTCTTGCATTTTACAAAGAAGCTCTGGATCTGACGGAAGTTCGCAGAAAAGACGCTGAGGATGGAAGCTTTACCCTGGTCTACCTTGGAGACGGAACTACTCCACATCTTTTAGAGCTGACCTGGCTGCGCGATATGGATCGCCCTTACAACCTGGGAGACAATGAGATCCATCTTGCGTTTGAAGTGGATGATTTCGATGCAGCTCACAAAAAGCACAAAGAAATGGGATGTATCTGCTACGAAAATCCGGGAATGGGAATTTACTTCATCTCTGATCCGGATGGATACTGGCTTGAAATTGTTCCCCAAAAACTGATCTAAGAATCTTAAAGCCCTGATGACACGATGACCATCAGGGCTTTTCTTTTGTACTTTGTATATGAATTTTTCTTTAGTAACGAACGTAGATCATACCGCTCTGAACCGGTCCTACAATAACACCGATTCCATAATCTGCTGCATGGATCATCTGGCCACCGCCGATGTAGATTCCACAATGCTCTGCATTTACTGCCACATCTCCCGGCTGCGGGTTGCTTACCTGCGGCCATCCAAGGAATGTATACGTTGTACCAAGACGAGCATAATTGCCAGTCAGACAATACGCTACAAAACCGGAACAGTCAAACGCTCCCGGACTGCATGCTCCCCATACATATTCCGCTTTTCCTACCCAGCTGTATGCACGATCCACGACTGCATTTCCGGTAGACGGATTGTAATTTGGTTCCGGTGTCGGTGTCGGAGTTGGTGTCGGATCCGGAGTTGGTGTCGGATCCGGAGTTGGTGTCGGTGTCGGCTCTGGTGCCGGCGTTACAGTTCCACCGCTATTATCTCCACCGCCTGACGGTGTATTGGTATTTTCATTATTTACCGTGTTGTTCTTTTCCTGTTCCTTTTTCGCAGCTTCTACTGCCGCTCTTGCAGCTTCCTGAATCATTGCATCCAAGTTAGACACTTCTGCTCTCTTGGACTCAATCGTACTTGACAGCTCTGCTGTCTGTGTCTTGTACTCCTCATCCAGATTCTGCAATTTTGTCATATCTGATTCCAGAGATGTCTTCAGATCTTCTACTTCCTGAACTGTCTCTGCATATTCCCGCAACTTATCACGGTCATATGTATGTACTTTCTCCACATATTCCGTCTGAGTAAGCATCTCTGAGATACTTCCGGAAGCTACAATACGTTCTAATGCTGAAGTATCTCCTTCCTCATACATGTATTTAATACGAAGCTTCATATCTTCATACTGCTGCTGCTTTTTCTCTTCTGCTACAGCCAGGTCTTCCTGAGCCTTGGTAATCTCCTGCCCTTTGTTGATCAGCTGTGTTTCCAGATCATTTGTCTTTGTAAACAATTCATTCAGCTGTGCCTGAAGACCGTTCACTTCATTCTGAGCTGATTCTTTCTGATTCTGAAGACTTGTTGTATCATCTGGTGCCGCCATAACAGGTGTAACTATCATGGAACACGTTAATGCTGCCGCAAGCAGTACACTTCGTACTTTTTTCATTTTCATACTTTCACCTATCCTTAATATTCTTATTTATGTCCCCACATATTCTACATAATACCTGATTTTCCGCACTTTTTCAATACAGTTTGTGGTATTTTGAAAGGATTGTGTGGTATTATCGTCAAGTTTAATCATACAATAAGAATTATATTCGATACGTGATGAAAAAGCAATAACTTTTTAATATTTTTGTAATATTTTTCCTTTTTAATCTGCCTTACTGCCGGTTTTCTCATAAACAGCTTCAAAATCCATATCGCCTTTCGCCTGCACTGTCCCGATATTTTCTTTTGTATATATGGTGTTTTCCGACTGGCCGACAGCTCTCCAGCCTTTCACTTTCTCATCTCCACTTTCATTTTCAACCGGCAGTATTTCCTTTGGCAGCAAAATCCCCTCCGGAACTACCACCTGCTTTACAATACGTTTTTCCTCGCCTTTATTATCTTTGTATGATTTCCAGAATGATATCTTAGAGAAAACCTCTTCTTTTCCTTCTACATCATCCAATATCACAGTTTTTCTGGCAACTGCCTTTCCCGTTCCCCATATCTGTCGATAATATTCCGTCACCCGCACATCCAGCAAACCTTTCTGCGCATCTGCTGTCAGTATCTCTACTTCAAATGTCGATTTGCTGGTTGTTCGCATGAGCATATTCTGAATAAAATCTGCTGCCAGCTCTTTTCCTTCCACCTCTTTCCCGATCGAATATGTCGGATTCACTGTCAGAATCTCCATCGATTCTTCCATTGCTGCTCCCAGAATACTGTCCAGCTCATTCTGATGCATCGTCTTTGTCTCCGCCGTATAAATCGATGCTCCTGCAAAAATCAGCATAATTAAAATAAAAAATCCCATCACTGCATGTCTCATCCGTTCCTGGCATACTCTCCTTTCCCCTTTTTTCTATTTTGCATATCCTGTGATCTGATGCTCCAAAAGCATATTCAAAAGTGGAATCGTGTACCGGTATGCCAATGTCACTTTTGCATATTTGCTTCCTGCCGCACTGGTCACAACCTGAATATCCAGATTTTCATATCCGTTTTCCAGCGCTTTCTTTTTACATTTCTCCAGAACCTCTGCATTATAATCACTCGCTTCAATCTCTGTTACAACTGTAGAATGATAAGCCTGTGCCTTCTGTGTATTCAACGATGCGCTGATATAGGCAGTACTCAGCACTGCCATGAAGGCAATCAGTACAACTCCCACCATTGTTTCGATCGCACCTTTCATTTTTCTTTTCCTTTCAACCGCACTTTAATCTACTGTAACCCGACATACCTTTGTTACTTTTCTAATATAAGCCCCCTGATAGTTTTCCTCTGCCTGATAAGTAATCTCATAAACACCTCTCTGCGCTGTCCAAAACGCCTCTGGATTTAGTTCCTTTTCCAGCTGACTTCCATCTGGAGCGATCAGTTTTATCACGCTGACCGGAAGCTCTCTTCCATCCGCGTCCACAGCCCTGGCACTGATTTCTTTTCCATGAAGAAGGTCATATCTTCTTTGATACTTCAGTTTACTGACAGATACCGTCAAGACCGGATCCGGTCTCGGTTTCAGCTGTACAAGAAAATCGGAATTATCGGTTGCTTTTAAAAATGATTTTGGCTCTGCCTTTGAAAGCGCGCCCAGATATCCATGATCAGTACGATTCCAAACAAATGCAAATAATACGGCCAGGATAATTGCCATTGCTGCGATTTTTCCATATTCTCCGATCCAGCTCTTCACATCTGCCCTCCTGACATTTTTATCCCTATCCCGTCAAAAAACAGCTCTGCCAGCCTATGCAGCTGACCTCCTGAAGCAAGCAGCGAATACAAAAGTCCAAGCAGCATGATTCCCAGCATACACGTCACGATCACACCGCCATACTCTTCCATAAATTCTTTCATTCCGCTATTCTCCTTCTCAAACAGAACTTACCTGTATTAAAATCTTCCATAAACCGGACATGACCGCATATCCGATGATTGAAATTACGATGATCGAACCGTATTCTTCCAAAAATTCTTTCATGATATCGCCCTCTTTTCTCTCAAACCTTCTAAATTGTATTTACAACAGACAAAATCCCCAAAATGACCAGTACCAGATCTGCGAGCATTTTTACGACTCCCGTGATCATTGGAAGCAGTACAAGAAACCCAACACCTGCCATCAGATCTTCTTCCTTCAAACGCTCTGCCCGATCCATCATAACGGTATTTCTCTGTACCAGCGCATCAATCTGCCCTCCCATATCTCTAATTCCAAATTCTGCCATGGAATACAAGATCTTCATTGCAGAAAGCACATCCGGAATCTGGAACTCTCTCATAAAGCGGATATACGGCTGAAGTGCATTCGGCTGCTGTTCGATTTCTTCTACCAGTCGTGTTAAATCCTGTTTTAAGATAAACGGTGCGTCCGGTATTGTCTTCTTTAAAGATACATGCACATTATCCGTCTGAAGCTGCAGGGACAGATTCATCAGCCATTCCGGAAATTGTTTTTCCACCTCACGTAATACACGTTTTCTGGCATGTTTATATTTTCGCTTCTCCTGCGTCAACATCCAGATTGCTGCTGCACCCGCCGCACCTGCTGCCGTCATCCCCACAGTATTCCCTAGTAAGATCGCCGTCACACCGAAGATACATCCAATGATACTATATTTAAACCTTTCCTTTTCCCGGTTTCCCTTCACAACATACTTATATTTTTCTCGAATTTCCGCTTCATCGACATCTTCATCTGATAAGATCAGACTGCCGGAAAGTTTTTTCTGCGCTGCATACCAGATCAGCATATTGAGAATCACCACTCCTGTCGTAACCGCCTGAGAAATTGGATTCTGTGTGATATCAAACTCTTTGGGCAGCATCAGAATACTCATGGCACAGATCAGAAAAGACAGTCCGATCCCGATCGTTACCTTGACCTTGATATTCTTTTTTTCTTTCTGCAGACCATAAATCCTCTCAATCCACATTTTTCTGTCATTCAGTAAAATCTCAATCGCTGCATCCGGGCTTCCTCCCGACTGCTCTACCTGCATCAAAAAATCATGGATCTTATACAATCTTTTACATCCATACTCTTTTTCAATTTCTGAAAACGCCTCCTGATAAATGTTTCCCTCACTTTGTGCGGACTGGATATGCTCTACTGCATATTCGATTCCATTGTATAAACGGCTCTCTCCCTGACGGAACAATAATTTTGTATCTTCCAGCGCCGTTAAAATCTTTGCCCTGCGTTTAAACGAATATAAAAGCTGTTCCATATAGGCAGTCAGATCTTCAAACTTCTTTTCTTCATACAGATTTTTATAATTCATTAAAAATACCGTTGGCACAAATATCGATGCTGCTGCCATTACAATCACTGAAAAGAAAACCTGCAGTTGAAAAAGATAGGCAAATCCTGCAATTCCCAGATAGACCGCCAACAGATATTTCACATAGGACGAAGCACTGAATGTGTATCCGCACCGCTGAATCTCCAGATTCAGCAGTTTCGGATTCCAATAGTGAAACATGTGCCTTTTTCGCCTTTTCTTTTTTTGTTTTACCTGCACACCATTTTCCCCTCGCTTTCTCCCAAAAAGGGGGATCTTATTCCTGCCCATTGAAATTTTTTTCTGATATTCTCAGAAATTTCTCTGGACACTACTTTTCCATTTTCCACGATCAGATACTTTCGGTTTTCTTCTCCGATTCTGTCAAACAGGCAGATCTGATCGACAAACCGAAAGACCTTTCCATTTCCGGTTGCCTTTTTGCAGAGCAATATTCCTACATTCAAAAAACTATAGATGTCATTTTCCATTCTGGATGCCGCGTAAGAATCCTGCATCATATTCTGAATCCGGTCAGGGATCTTCCTCGTATCATCTGTATGAAGTGTCGTCAGTCCGTGAAGACCTGTCGAAAAGCATTCTAAAAGATACTTCACTTCTGTAGAACGCGCTTCTGACAGAAGCACCCATTGCGGATTTTGCCGAAGTGCAGATTTGATTGCTTTCGTATAGGAGAAAAATTCTTCATCCACTTTCAGTTCCACACAGTTTGCCCCCGGATTAATATCCCGATAATGAATCTCAAGGTTATCTTCAATGGTCATCACCTTTTCGTGCTTCGGTATAAATTGTGTTAAAAATTTCAGCAATTCTGTTTTTCCTGCTCCCGGACACCCGCAAAAGACCATATTCAATTTTGCTTCCATACAATTTCTCAGAAACAGAAGCACCTCTCTGGAACAGTATCCATCGGCCAGCATTTTTTCTTCTGTCATACGCATAACCGCTGGTGTTTTTCGAATAGAGATGGAATACCCTGTATTTGTCACGCTTGGATGAATGATCGAAATCCTGAGAGTGTCCGTCTCCGCTTCCAGAACATTATTAAATTTATTGATTTGTTCACTCACAATATTAGAAATCAGAACGCTAAATCGGCCTGCGAACTCCGGTGTCAGATTCACCGGAGCTTTTCGAATCCCATATTTTAAATGTTCGATCCACACATCAGTCCCGTTATAATTGATGTCTGTAACCTGCTGATCTTTTACATATGGGAGCAGCGGTCCGAAGCACTCCTCTTTCAAATCCCATGCTTCCCTGGATATTTTCATTAGCTGACTCCATTTGCATCTGCAAGTGCGTTCGTCAATTTCTGTACTGCTTCCATAATTCCGCTTTTAATGCTGTCTCCGATTGGTGATGCTGCTACTACAATGATCATGATGACGATTGCTGCTACTACGATTACTCCATATTCTTCCATAAATGCTTTCATACTTTTCTACTCCTTTTGATTCTTTTTCATGATTTTGTTTACTTTTTACCGGATTTTTATAGAATTTCAGCCTTTTTCATCTTTTTCTCTTCTCATCAGACTTCCTCCTTTCTTTTTCTGCACATATATTGCCGATTTTATATTGTTGTATTATTTAAACTTTGAAAGTTTAAATCGATAATTATTTTCTGCATTCCGGAAATCTGTAAGATCGTAAGATAAAAATAGAAATGATTTTCTCAGACAGGAATATCAGAACTGAGCCTGTATCTTCTACAGACTATTGCCATATATGATTCATTATAAAACACTTAAAATAACTGAAATCTGTTAGAAATTAACACTTGATTTCTTGACTGGATCTCATTACGATCCATGGAACTTATAACCTCTGCCGGAAGAACTTCCGTCGATTAAGTTATGTATGAATTATACGTCTCTGACTCCTGAAAGTCAATGTATAAATTCTTAAATATTAATAAACAAAAAAAATTACGATTCACCCCCACCGGCGTAAACCGTAATCTTTTTCCTAAAAGCTTTATTCAACAGGCGGTACTTCCTGCTTCTTCATCCCCCTCAAAAGCACATACATGGAAGAACCGACAAAGGCACTGACTATAACCGCCCCTCCAAGACGCATGATATCACCTTGGATCCAGGCTCCCAGTGCACTGTCTGTCAGAAGAATTCCCATCACATTTACTGTAATATGAAGCAGGATCGGCACCTTGATCGTCCCACAAATCTCATAGGAATAGGCAAGCACCATTCCCATCGCTCCGACATAGAGGATTTGCAGCAGATTCCCGTTCATCAATCCGAAAATCAAAGACGAAAGCAGCGCCGCACTAAAGAATGTGCTCTTTTCACGGAATCTTTTAAAAACAAGCCCCCTGAACATCAACTCTTCCGCAACCGGCACGATGATCCCCATACAAATCAACTGCACGACCACATTCGTCTGCATATCCACATCGCTGTACGCTAAGGAGGACAACGCCAGGGCAGACAACATCATCAGACAATTTAATCCGATACAAAATGCACTTCCCAGTCCGAAAACGACCAGATACTTCTTGACTCCCGGAACTTTCACTGCCTGTTTATAAAGTATTCGTTCCTTCTTCCGGTCTTTCAAAAACAGCGGTACCGTCAAAAACAACGTACAAAGCGCACTGAACGCAAGAATCGGCATAATATATTTACCCACGATCTCGTACATTCCCTGCACACTGCTCATAATCGCCTCGGTCATCTCTTCTGTCGTAGTGCTCTTTTCCAGTGCGTCATAATCCATAACCTGACCGATATGCGGAATCATTACTGCAAGCTCTGCCACTAACTGGGCAACAAACTGAATCACCCAATACAATAAGAGCGGACCACATACATGCCAGAATTTCACCGGTTCTGAATTTCTATCCATTCATTTCCCTCGCTTTCTCCTGTATCCATGCCCTCATCTCACTCTCATTTCCCTGCACACTGCCCTGAACCATCTCCGGTTTTCCGCCGCCTCTGCCATGAAATGTCTCATTCAGTTCTTTTGCAAGCGGTCTCATATCCAATATCCTGCTTCCGATCACATAACGGAAACCATGCTCCTCATCTCCGCCAAATACTGCACAGAGCCGTTTGCCATGATCCAGAATAAGATTCATCAGAATCCTCAGCTCTTCTCCCTCCAGATCATCCGCAAACACAATCACATCCTCCGATTGCCCGGCCAGCCTTTCTGCACGAATGGCAAGCATGTCTCGCTTTAACTGCGCATATCTCTGCTTCCATTCTGTACAGTCATTTTTTAATTTTTCTACCCCCTGCGCCACGTCTTCTTCTTTCACACACAGAGCAGAGGAAATACACCCTGTACTCTCTGCTTTCCTGCGGTAATCCTCCAACGCACGGAATCCACAGAGCATAGTCACACGGACGCCGCCTTTATAACGCTGCACTCCCGTCAGACGGATCTGCCCGATCTCCCCTGTTTGTTTCACATGCGGCGCACAGCACGCACACACATCATATTCCGGGATCGTCACGATCCGTACCTGACCTTCAATCTCAATCTTACTGCGGTATACAAGCGTCTGAAGTACTTTCTGATCCGGATAGGTCACTTCCACTTCCAGATTTCGCACCACTGCCCGATTGGCTTCCCATTCAATCTCGCGAATCTCCTCTTTGGTAATCTCTCCGTTGAAATCCATCGTGCAGTCTTCACTTCCCAGATGGAATCCCACATTCTGATACCCAAACCTTTTATGAACCAACCCGGAAACGATATGCTCTCCGGTATGCTGCTGCATCTTCATAAAACGAAGATCCCAGTCAATCCTTCCCTCTACACAGTCTCCAACCGAAAGAGGCGCATCTGTCCTGTGAAAAATCACACCATCCTTTTCCTGCACATCCAGCACTCGCGCACTGCCAAGTATCCCTGTATCCGCATACTGTCCTCCCCCTTCCGGAAAAAAGGCAGTCCGATCCAGCACGATCTGCCAGTTTTCTCCATCCGGGACACACTGCTCTACCTGCGCAGAAAATCTCTGCAGATGACTGTCCAGATAAAACAATTTTTCCGTCATATCCTACATCCTCTCCGGCGCTTCAAATCCAAGCAGATCGATACAACTCTCCAGAACCTCTTTTGTCAGTTTCAAAAGCGCGATATAACCTTTCTTCTTCTCTGCGTCTTCCTCTGAAAGGATCTTTGTCTCATGATAGAATTTATTAAATGCGTTGGCCAGATCATAAATATATGCACACAGCTTGTGCGGCGCTGTCTCTTCATAAACTGTCTCGATCACATCATTGAATTTTGCACATTCCAGCATCAGTGCTTTTTCAAATTCACTGGATGCCTCTCTGATCACCAGATCCTCCAGACTGTTTTCTTCCTGGTATTTATTCAGGATCGACTTGATCCGGACAATTGTGTACAGAATGTACGGTCCCGTGTTTCCTTCAAAGGAAGTAAAGCGGTCTACATCAAAGACATAATCCTTGGATGCCTGATTGGAAAGATCACCATATTTAATCGCAGAAAGTCCTACGATCTCAGCAGTCTCTCTTGCATCTTTATCCTTTACGCTGCGGTTTTCAACGATCTTGGTAAACATCTCTTCATTGATGTCTTTGATAAGAGTTTCCAGACGCATAACGCCGCCCTCTCTTGTCTTAAACGGTTTGCCGTCTTTGCCATTCATTGTTCCAAATCCAAGGAAAGAAAGCTTTGTATCATCATTTACAAGACCTGTCTTTCTTGCGCAACGGAATACCTGAATGAAATGAAGTTCCTGACGTTTATCAACTACATATAAAATCTCATCCGGGTTGAACAGTTTCATACGCTCAACGATCGTTGCAAGGTCTGTAGTTGTATAAAGAGAAGCACCGTCTGATTTTAAAAGCATACATGGCGGAATCTCTTTTGTATCGTTTTCTTCTTTTACATCTACTACAAGAGCACCCTGATCTACATAGGCAAATCCTTTTTCTTTCATCTCTTCAACCATTCCAGGAATATATGGCTGGGCATCAGATTCTTTTTTCCAGAGGTCGAAAGAAACATTTAACTTGTCATAGTTGCGTTTCAGGTCTGTAACAGATACATTCATGATATGATTCCAGAGAGCCATATATCCCGGTTTGCCCTGCTGAAGAAGATGAGTTGCCTCCAGTGCCTCATTTCTGTATGCCTCGTCCTCTTTGGACTTGCCACTTGCGCAAGGATAAATCTCTTCCAGCTCGCTGATTGTAAATGGTGCTTCTTCCGGATATTCTCCTGTATAAGAATCATCAAAGTAGACAAGCTCTGGTTTTCTGTGTCTCAGTTCTGTGATGATAAGTCCCATCTGCAGACCCCAGTCTCCAAGATGTACATCACCGATCACTTTATGACCTACAAAACGGCCGATTCTTTTAATACTTTCTCCGATGATTGCAGAGCGGAGATGACCTACATGGAGAGGTTTTGCAACGTTTGGTCCGCCGTAATCAATGATAATTGTCTTTGGCTCTTTTGCTGCAGATACGGAAAGTTTCTCATCTGCTGCCATTTCTTTTAAATAGTCTGCAAGAAATTCACCTTTTACTTTCAGGTTGATGAATCCTGGTTTTACAACTTCTGCCATAGAGAAAACCTGGCTGTCTTTTAAATAAGCTACTACATCATCTGCAATCATAAATGGCGCTTTTTTATATGCTTTTGCACCCGCCATGGCACCATTGCACTGAAATTCGCAAAGGTCCGGTCTGTTGGATACGGTTACCTTTCCGTAGGACGGATCGTATCCTGCTTTTTCAAATGCTGCGGAAAGTTCTTCCGCCATCTGTTCCATCAGTTTCTTCATTCTCTAACTCCTCAAATTGTTTTACTTTGTAACTATTCAGCAGTCTGCTATTCTGCAAAAGTGCCAAACAGTTCCTATATTTTTATAATCAGACAGACAAAAGTCCCTGCCTGTATCCGGCATATTCTGATTAATCCACTACCACTTTTCTTGAACATGCAACAGCGATAGCACCATGTCCGATATGGCATGCAACACTTAATGATAACGGATTCTGTACAATCTCAATTCCAGGGAAAGCTTCTGCAATCTCTTTCTTAAATTCCAGAGCTTCTTCTTCGTTTCCTGTATAAGCAGACTGCAGACACATCTCGCCACGTTTCACATATTCAGCGAAGCGGTTCTCCCAGTCATTCTGCATAGCCTTAAGCATGACACGCTTTGCCTGCTTCTTGCCTCTTGTCTTGGAATATGCATCCAATTTCTCTCCCTGAATCTGGAGTACAGGTTTTAAGTTCAGAACTGTTCCGATTGCTGCTGCCGCCGGAGTAATTCTTCCACCTTTTTTAAGATACTTCAATGTTTCCAGAGTAATATAGATACTGGAATCAAATTTCTGCTCTTCAAGAACCTGTTTGATCTGTGCTGCATTTCTGCCTGCATCTCTTAAGGTAAGTGCATCCAATACAGACTGTCTCTGTGTAACAGAAATTCTCTGATTGTCTACCACTTGCACTCTCCCATCATATTCCTGAGCAAGTCCCATAGCTGTATCACAGGATGCACTCAGACCGCTTGACATAGGAATATGCACTACTTCATCATACTCTTCAAGAAGTGTATTCCAAAGCCCGCACACATCTGCCGGTCCCGGCTGGGAAGTGGAAATAGTCTCATCATTCTTAAGTCGCTCATAAAAATCTTCCTGTGAAAGAGTGATTCCTTCAAGATAAAGCTTCTCATTAATATAAAAAGGCATCGGAATCACGCTGACACCAAGTTCTCTTGCCTGATCCTGTGTTATGCCGCTGTTACTGTCTGTGACAATGGCAATTTTTCCCATATTCATATCTCCTTTATTATAATTTCATGATATCAGAGGCAAAAGACCTGAAAGTCATTCTTACTTGCCCGATAAGACCTTTTGACTCTGATATCATTTCATCGTAATCATTCAGTCTTTAGTGTAGCATATTTTTCTTTGTATCTCAATCCAGAATATAAATTTTTCCATTTCTATCTTAAAATCCAGTGTACTGGTCACTTAATATCTGACAAAACTCCATAGAATAATTTTATATCGTCAAGGAGTTCACCTAAAAGAATCCATCAGGAATACCTGTAAATTCACACTGTTCCTGCTCTAACAGCTGATTTAACTTCTCAAAGTTATCTCTCATAAATCCCTTATCATTTTCCCACATAAAGATACTCCCTTCCAGAAAACAGGCTTTTTCACAATCCCGTTTTCTGTGAAGAGAGTATCTTTTTCTCTTATAGCCACACAGATCTTCTCAATCGGATTAAACTTATTCCATTTCTCTTACAATCTTACGAACCTGAAGAACAAATGTCGGAGATACGGACAGTTCATCAATGCCCATCTGTACGAAACGCTCTGTCATACTTGTATCTGCTCCAAGCTCACCGCAGATACCTGCCCAGATACCTTCTTTATGTGCATTGTCGATTACCATCTGGATCATACGGATTACTGCTTCATGATGAGAGTCATAAATATTATCCAGTTTTGCATTCTGACGGTCAATTGCCAGTGTATACTGAGTCAGATCATTTGTACCAATACTAAAGAAGTCAACTTCTTTTGCAAGAAGATCACTAATCATAACGGCTGCCGGTGTCTCAATCATCACACCCTGCTCTACGTCATCCTTAAACGGTACACCCTGCTCTGTCAACTCTTTCTTTACTTCTGCAACAATAGCTTTGATCTGTTTTACTTCTGTCACAGAGATAATCATCGGGTACATAATGGAAATGTTTCCATACATACTTGCTCTGAAGAGCGCACGAAGCTGTGTTTTAAACACTTCCGGTCTGTCGAGACAGATACGAATCGCACGATAGCCCATTGCCGGGTTCTCTTCATGTGCCATATCAAAATAATCAATCTGCTTATCTGCACCGATATCCAAAGTACGGATGATTACTTTCTTGCCGGCCATGTTCTGTGCTACTGCTTTATAAATCTGGAACTGTTCTTCCTCTGTCGGATAGTTTTCCTTCTCCAGATAAATAAATTCACTTCTGAAAAGACCAATACCTTCTGCATCATTAGCCAGAACACTTGCAACATCTCCTGTGCTTCCGATGTTCGCATAAAGATGAATCTTATGTCCGCTCTTTGTCTCGGTTGTTTTACCTTTTAATTCTTTGAGCATTGCTCTCTGATGCAGTTCTTCATCTTTCTGATCCTGATATTTCTTAAGTGTATCTGCATCCGGCTCTACAATAAGAGAACCCGACTTACCATCCACGATTGCCATCTTTCCATCCATGCTGTCATCATATTCAATGTTGATCAGTGCCGGAATATTCATTGTTCTTGCAAGAATCGCTGTATGGGAATTAGAAGAACCTTTTCTTGTAACAAATGCAAGTACTCTGCTCTTATCCATCTGTACTGTCTCACTTGGAGCCAGATCCTCTGCCACGATAATAGATGGTTCTGCTGCATCCATATCCCCATCGTCATGTCCGGATAATACACGTACCAGACGATCTGAGATATCTTTTACGTCAGCAGCTCTTGCCTTCATATAGTCATCATCCATCTGTGCAAACATATCTGCAAAGTTATCACCTGTTGTTGCCACTGCATACTCTGCATTTACATTCTCTGTGCGGATAATATTGTCAATAGAATCAAGATAGTCCTCATCGTCCAGCATCATCTGATGTACTTCAAAAATAGCTGCACCTGACTCTCCAACTTCCTGAAGTGCCTTATCATACAGTTTCTGAAGCTGGGCAACTGCTTTCTCCTTTGCTTCCTGCACGCGGGCGATCTCAGCTTCTGGATCTTCTACCCTTGTACGCTTCACGCTTGTATCTGCCTTCTGCAAAATAGAAATCTTTCCAATTGCGATTCCGGAAAATACGGACTTACCTTCTAATACTCTCATTACTCCAACTCTCCTTATTACAGATTATCTTCCAAAAAGTTCCTCATCACTTCGGCATCTGCCACTTCATTGTCGCCTTCCACCTGCACCATAATCTGGTCGCCTTGCTTTGCCGCAAGATTCATAACACAGAACATGTGCTTCGCATCACCACTCTTTGTGCCTTTAAAAATGGTAATGTCGCTTGTGAGCTTGCCAGCTTCCTGCACAAGAAGCAGACCAGGCCTTGCATGTATTCCAAGTTTATCTTTGATAACATACGTAAATGATACCATCCACAAACCTCCTCCTGTATACATACTTCTTTTTGAGATAACCCATTATAGCACAATCCGTCTCCATACTTCCATCCTTTTTTACTTTTTGTACAAAATTTAAGCACTTTTTTTGACATTTTCACCGTCTTAAGTTCTATCCTATGTCAAAATCTACTAAAACACAGTCTTTCATTATCAGATTTTATACACATGTAAATGAGCACTGAATCTAATCTCTCGTCAGATTCAGTGCCCACTTTTTGTTTTCTTCTTATTTTTCTATTTCTGTTTATTCTTTATTCGCTTCTAAGTGCATCGATTGGATTCAGATTAGCCGCTTTCACAGATGGAAGCAAACCAAATACCACACCGATTACTGTCGAAAACAGTACTGCAATCACAATTGACGGTACACTGATCGCGGTAGGAGATCCGGTTACTTTTCCCACAACTTTCGACAAACCAATACCGGTTACTACACCGATAATACCTCCAATGCTGGTAAGCACTGAAGCTTCCGTCAGAAACTGTCCAAGAATCGTCTTCTTACGGGCTCCGATTGCCTTTTTCAGACCGATCTCCTTGGTACGCTCTGTAACGGAAACCAGCATGATGTTCATAACACCGATACCACCTACAAGCAGGGAGATACTTGCAATCCAGATCAGCTGATTATTTGTACTCTCACTGAGTTTCTGCATGCTCTTAACCTGCTCCATGATATCTTCTGCTTTATATTTCATAGTGGTACTACCGTTTGTATTCAACGATGTGATGGAATTATTCAACGCATCTGCCGTAGAATTTCCCACAGAACTCATCGTATCTGTACTGTCCGCTTTTACGATCACATTCTGCGGCACATCAAATCTAAAGGATATCGGCCAACAGCTGTCCGGAATCATCACGCTTCCCACAATTGACTGGTAATAAGTATAATACTCATCAATACTGTTAATCGTTGGCTGATAATTCTCATCCTGACGAATCACACCAACTATCGTATATGGTTCCTGATTAATCTCTACTGTCTGTCCCACCGGATTCTGTGACGGAAACAGATTCTGTGCTGCATTGTCATCAATCAGGGCAACTTTGTTATAGTTTTTGTAATCATCACTTACAAAGCCTCTGCCTGACTGAATCACATACCCACAGGTAGCCAGATAATTTACATCAATCCCATAAACGCTTCCGCCTTCAAGGCTGTTGTTATTGTTATAAATGGAAGCACTTGTGCTGTTATAATAAAAAGTTGCATTCTCCACATGATCAAGGTCGCGTACTTCTTCTTTGACATCATCTGTCAGAACCGGTGCCTTTGAAGAATTTCCGTATTCTGAATCATACCGATTATCTCCGTCATAAAGATAAATATTTACTGTATTGGATCCGGCACCGATCAGATCCTCTTTAATCTGCTCACTGGTTCCCTTGATCGTAGAAACAATCGCAATGATAGATGCAATACCAATGATGATACCAAGCATTGTCAGGAAGGATCGCATCATATGTGACCATATTCCCTGAAATGCCAGGCGTATATTCTCAAGCATAAAATGTCTCCTTTCTTATCAAGATCCATACATCTGGTCTAAGGTAACTTCTCTTGTTTTTGCTCCCTCTTTGACATCTTTTCCATAAGGGAAAGCAATCAAATCATCTTCACTAAGTCCGCCCTTAACAATTACACTATAACCGCTGTCTACCGTTGCTCCCACAGAAATTTCCTGTTTCTTCAGAATTCCATTGTCATCTTTATAAACATAATTCGTGCTGCTGTCACTTCTGACAAACGCTTTCTGAATGACCATACTGCCCTCGGAAGAAGAAGCTTCGTAGTTAATCGTAACCCAGTCCTGATCCTCAAGCTGAAGCGTCTTATCTGTCACTACCGCGGTAAATGCATAGTAAGAAACGTTAGGATTACTGCTTCCATAGTAGCTGTTACCACTTACAGGATATTCAGAAACATCCATAACTTCTGCTTCAAATGAACCACTTGTATAGCTTGTACAGTTAAGAATTGTTCCCTCTTTGATATCATCCAGCATCAGTTCGTTGACAGAACCTACTACATAAAAACCATCACTGCTCTTTACCTTAAGCAAGGCTTTGCCATCGGTTGTCTCACCGCTGCCGCCATCTCCAACGTATGTAACCGTACCTGACAATTTTGCGCTGATAAGTTTTTTATTCGCCTTCTTTTCAAGCTGGGATATTTTAATATCACTTTCCTGAATATCCAGTTTCAGACTTGAGATCTTTCTCTTCTGATACTTAATCGCATCCTCCCTGGAAACTGGTGGTCCTGTCGGCTCTGCATCATCTCCTCCGTCTGTGTCACCTCCATCATCTGGAAGTATATCATATTTATCTGCATCTGCCAGAGTAAATTCCATCTCCACAAATTCATATACCGGTTTCTCCAGAAGGCTTCCATTTATCAGATAATATCCTGTACAAGAGCTTTTTCGATCCTCATAATCTGATATGGTATCATTCTGGTGAAATTCAAGCTGATACCAGTATCCACCCTGATGCACAACTTTTGTTCCATCAGCGCTGTATCCGGCAAGTTTATTAAAGAATGAACCCATAACTGTTACCTTTTCTTTTGCACTGCTGCACAAATATACATATGGATCATCCTTTGTACCACTTCCTGTAAATGGAATCGAATTCGCATCCAGCTTCTGATAAAATGGCTCATCACCGTCTGTAATATTCGGATCACCTTTCTGATAATAAGGATCAAAATATGTGGTATGGTCATCCAGTGATGGAGTTGGTGTCGGCGATAACTCCGGGGTATCATCTTTTCCCGGATTAAAAGAATCATCACTGCCGTCACCAAAATCGTTTGCAGAAGAATCTGTATACACCGGAGCATTGGCAGTATTGTCGGTTTCAGTTGTATCAGAAGTGTTATCTGCACTCTGATTCTTTTTGTCAGCTGTATTTTCAGTATCTGTTGAAGCAGCACCTGAACTATTGTCTGCTGCTCCACCATCCGTAAATGCAGACAACAGAAGCGGATGTATTGCCGCAGCCAGATAACTGCCTGACATATCTGCGGCTGATGACATGGTATCATCCGGAGTCATATCATCATCGCCTGTACCGGTATCACGGCTTCTCTTCGTAGTACTCAGGTCATCGGCATCTGTACTGGCATCCGACTCTTCTATCGGACCACCGTTTTGGAGGCTGGTAAGTCGGTTTACAGCCTTATTCAAATCCTGTTCCTGTTTCTGCTTTTTCAGTTTTGCTATATTTAATTCCATCTCCACCAAAGTGGTGTCAAATGAAATCAACGGATCACCTTTATTTACAGTATCACCTTTTGTTACATAAATCTGATCTATGATCAGATCTTTATCTCCATTTACTGTCTGCGTCGCACTGGATGTCACCGTTCCGTCAAGTGTGGTGGTCGGAGTATAGAATTCCTGTAATAATCCACTGACAGGTGTGACATTTACCGTCTTCTGGCTGCTTTTTCGCAGCTGCATCAGACCGGCGGAGATTCCACATCCGGCAACTGCCACCACCAACACTCCGGCGAGGATTTTCTTTACTTTACCCATGAAGATCACCTCTTTTCCTGAAGGATTCCATCTTTGATCGTAACCACTCTCTTTGCATGTGCTGCGATATCTGCATCATGAGTGATCATTAATACGGATACACCTTCATCGTTCAGTTTCTGGAAAAGTTCCATAACCTGTGCCCCGGACTTACTGTCAAGAGCACCTGTTGGCTCATCTGCCAGAAGAAGCTTTGGGTTATTGACAATAGCTCTCGCAATGGCAACTCGCTGCATCTGACCACCAGATAACTGATTGGGTTTAAAATCAACTCGGTCTGACAAGCCCACTCTGTCAAGAGCTCTCAGAGCTCTTTCCCTTCTTTCTTTCTTTGGCACCTTCGCATAATTTAACGGCATTTCCACATTTGCCAATGCACTCTGTTTCGGAAGCAGATGAAAACTCTGAAATACAAATCCTATTTTATTGAGCCGGATATCTGACATTGCGTTCTCCGAACATGCTTTAATATCCTGACCATCCAGAAAGAAAGTCCCCTCTGTCTGTTTATCCAGGCATCCGATAATATTCATCAATGTAGTTTTTCCGGAACCGGAAGGACCCATGATTGCTACATATTCTCCTTCTTCCATAGAAAAATTTACGTCTTTTAATACCGGGACTTTCATTTTACCCTGCAGATATTCTTTATAAATACCTTTTAATTCCAGTATCATTCAATCCCCTCCACATCTCCGTCTGCGCTCATACCCGGTGCCTCATCGATTGGTACAAGTTCTTCATTCGGATCAATTACATCATCTGTATCAGAACTATTGTCTGTTGTGTCTGTTGAGCTTTCATCCATATCCGGCTCTGTAAAATCATCCGCAGATGATTCCATATCTGTCATATCACTGACAGATCCATCCGCTCCATAGGAATCATCATCCATATCTGTAATTCCGTCAGCACCACCGCTCATTGTCTGTGCCAGATCTCCAACTTCTGTTTTCTCCCCTTCTTCCAAAGCTTCTGTCGGGAATGCAATCGCGTCTTTCTTTGTCAGACCATCAACAATTTCATATTCGCCCAGATCATCATCATGCTTTCCTAAAGTTACATAACGCTTCTCCAGTCTGTTCTTGTCATTGGCAGCCCATACATACGGCTCATTGGTGTCTGTGTCCAGAATATAATAGTCACTGAGCCACAGTCCATCTTTCTGATCATCCTGCCCGATATCACGCTCTATGTATACATGCTGTCCAAGCATCAGATTCTCTGAAGAATCTAGTTCAACATAAAAAGGATATGAAGTAGATGTCGTCTGATCATCAGAACTTGTGCTCGACATTCCAAAATACATATCATTGCTGCTATCATCTGATGTTCCATTATTAACATCAATAGATCCCATTGTTCCCTTCCACGTCTTACTGCTATCTACTCTGGATCTGATAATTACAGCTTCACCAGGCACAATCGAATCTCTATTCTGTTCATTAACTTTTCCCTTTACCCGATAAGCCCCGGTACTGAGAATTGTAATAAATGCAGAGCTGTCTGAACTGCTGTCACTTGATGAGGTGCTATCCATTGCGCTACTGTCATCCACAGAATCTCCGTCATCACTTGTCATCTTGGAGGTGTCAATTTTCTGAATCACACCATCAATCTCACTTCTGACTTCTGTATTCTGTGTGGCACTCTGAAGCTTATCAATTTCAGACTGTTTACTCTTCTGGCTATATTCATTTTTCTTGAGATTCATTTTATTTGTTTCAATCTCAATCGTGTATGAAAGCTGATCTTCCGCTTTTGCCTTTTTCTTCTCAGCTTCCAAAGTAGAAATCTGTTCTGTCAGGCTGATCTGCTCATTCTTTAATCTATCCAGATCAAGCTGTGCCTGCTTTAAGTCATCCTCGATACTGCTAAGATCATATTCAAAAAGAAGCTGGCCTTTTTTTACCTCTTCACCGGTCTTTACCTGAACCTCTTTTACTTTACGTCCGCTTTCTATCTTAACGTTTACAGTTTCCTGTGGTTCCACTACACCTGCAAAGCGGTTGGTCGCAGCTGTTTCAGCTCCTGTGATCACACTCACTTTAGATACATAAACTACTGTATCCCCGGAGCCACTCTGACCACTTCCATTAAAATGATACCATACGCCACTTCCAATACCACCCGCAGCAATCAGGATTCCCAAAACGATGATAATACGTTTTTTCATAGTTGCCTCCTTGATATTATCGCATTTTTGATGTCGACATCTATTATACACTACTATTTTTTTACTTCGTATTTATATAGTTACGTTTTCCTGTAACTTTCACTTCCCTATTATATCAGATTCTATCTTAAAAAAAAAGCTTTGCATCTTAATGATGTCATTTTTCACAATTTTTTCACGTTTATTTTATGAAATTCGTTCATGTTTTTCGTTTTTTTGACAGTCACCGCAAAATCTGGTAAAATACTCAGAAAGTATTGTGAAAGGAAAGAATACGCATGAACACAAAGAAACGTCTGGCTCCTTTGCTTTATATTTTATTTGTTTTTTTCGCTGTATTTATGAACAGCGGCTGTTCACATAAAAGCGGGTCAAATGTAAAAAATGTTGTCAGAAATGAGTTGGATCAGTTAAAGAATCTTAATTCAGAAACAACTCAAAAATATATACCGTATAAAGAGCTGTTCCCCGATGCTACAGAAAACACTGCATTATCCGATGAAATCAATGAAGTATTTTCTCTCTTTTTCCAGAAATTTGATTACAAAATTCTGGATATCAGCGTCGACACGGCAAATAATTCAGCCACTGCTTCTGTGAAACTTACTACAATCGATGCCAAGCCTCTTGCCAGAGATTTCGCAGCAGAACTGCTTCGGACCGAAATCACAGAAGCTGCACAGGCCCAGACTGGAAATATCAAAGATTCTTCCAAATCACTTGAGGCACATTATCTGATTCTGAATCATCTTTTGGATACGAACAAATATGATTCAACTGAAACAGACTGTTCCATTCAGCTTATTAATACCGGCAGTGATAAAAAAGAAAAATGGGAGATTCAGCGTACAAGTTCCCTTGAAGATGAGCTCGTCGGCGGTCTCATAGCCAATCTGGCTGATCCGGATATTCTTTCACCGGAAGATACCCTGACTATCTATCTTGACACTCTACAGAAACTGAATCTGAAAGAAATGACATCTTATCTGGGTGTAGTAAATATCATGAATACATCCGATACCGCAAAAAACTCCATTGCCTCAGCACTTGCCGAACAGATTCATAAAAATTTTAATTATGTCATTAAATCCAGCAGTGAAAATGGATACAATGCCACTGTTACAACTGAAATTACAACCTTTGACAGTGATTCGATCCTGGCTGATTATCAGGAAAAGCTTGATAAATATCTGGCTTCTGCTGACGCAGTTATCGATGGCTCCCAGAAACGATACGAAAAATCTTTCGAAATTCTTCTGAACAGCATCAATGATAATACCGTTACTACCGTCAATGATGTAGATTTTGTTCTAATCAATGATGGGGTATCCTGGAAACTTCAGGATGAGGGAAATACTTTGGGCAATGCTATTTTCGGTACTTTGACAGATTCTCCTCTCGAGACTTCTGATTCTGAGGATGAAAATATTTCTGCCGATACAGATAAGCAGACAGATGATAATACTTCTACTGAAAGCAGTTCCAATTAACGATTAGTCAATCGGATATTCGCAATCCGCTTTCGCTACGTGGCTCTACACCAAATAACTAAAAAGGCCATCATATCACAGAAATATTCCTTTTCTGAATCATTCTATGATATGGTGGTCTTTTTAATCTTTGTCTTATTCTTTTTACATCCCCGTTATAATTTTGATAAACAGTAAAACCAGAACTATCAGAATAATCGGTCTTACGATTTTATTTCCATTTTTCATTACCATTCCAGATCCTACATAATGCCCTGCAATGGAAAAAACAGAAGCTGCAAGTCCAAGATATATGACAATCTTTCCACTAAATAAAAAAACAACTAATGCCATTATATTAGAAGAAAGATTTGCAAGTTTCATAGTTCCGGAAGCTTTCGCTACGGGAAGTTTTGCTACTCCTGTATATAAAATAAGCAGAAACGTACCAGTTCCCGGCCCATAAAAGCCATCGTAGCAGCCAACAGCCAGAGAACACACCGCACACAAAATCCACTGTTTCTTTCTGGAAATCTCTACATTGCTGTTATCATCCAGATTTTTCTTCTTCATTACATAAAACGCAACAATAGGAAGTACCGGAATCAGCATCCATTTTAATATCTTATCACTGGCAAGAAGCGCAATATGAGCGCCTGCAAAAGAACCGACAAGAGCCATGGAAATACATGGCAGTGCAACTCCCCAGTCCACAAATTTATTCTTACATAAACGTGCTGTTGAAATCGCTGTCCCAGTTGCCGAGGATAATTTATTCGTTGCTATCGCATTGTGCATCGGAACCCCTGCAAGCAGATACGCAGGCAGGGAGATCAAACCACCCCCGCCTGCGATAGAATCAACTAATCCTGCAAGGAATACCAACGGGCATACAATCAAAAACGTCTGAATTGTAAGCTCCATCCTTATTCAGTTACTTCCTCCGGTCTTACTTCCAGTTCCAGTTCTTTTAACTGCTCCTCGCTTACGCGGCTCGGAGACTGAGTCATCAGACAGGAAGCATCTTTAACTTTCGGGAATGCGATTACGTCACGGATGCTGTCAACTTTCGCCATAAGCATTACCAGACGGTCAAGTCCGTATGCCAGTCCGGCGTGAGGCGGAACTCCATATTTGAATGCGTCCAGAAGGAATCCGAACTGCTCGTGAGCAGCTTCTTTTGTGAATCCAAGTGCTTCAAACATTCTCTCCTGAATATCATCCTGATGGATTCTGACACTTCCTCCACCAATTTCATTACCGTTTAATACGATATCATATGCTTTTGCACGAACTTTTCCAGGATCTGTATCCAGAAGTGGAAGGTCCTCTTCCATAAGCATGGTAAATGGATGATGCATTGCTGTGAAACGATTCTCTTCTTCACTCCATTCAAGAAGCGGGAACTCTGTTACCCATACGAAACGATACTCATTCTTATCAAGAAGATCCATCTGCTTTGCAAGTTCCAGACGAAGTGCGCCAAGTACATCATAAACCAGTTTCTTCTTATCTGCTGCAAACAGAAGTAAGTCTCCTGCTTTACCATCCATAGCTGCTACCAGAGCATCCATTTCTTCATCTGTCATGAATTTAGCAAAAGAAGATTTTCTTGTGCCATCTTCAGCGATTGCAATGTATGCAAGGCCTTTTGCACCGTAACCTTTAGCAAACTCAACCAGTTTGTCAATTTTCTTACGTGGCATAGCGCCCTGTCCTTCTGCATTGATACCACGAACACTGCCGCCATTTTCCAACGCAGAAGTAAACACGCTGAATCCACAGTTTTTAACTACATCACTTACATCATGAAGTTCCATTCCGAAACGCATATCCGGTTTATCAGAACCAAATCTGTCCATAGCTTCCTGCCATGTGATACGCTGGATTGGAAGTTTTACATCAATATCAAGTACTTCCTTGAACAGATAAGCAAGGAATCTCTCATTTACATCGATTACGTCATCAACATCTACAAAAGAGAGTTCCATATCGATCTGAGTAAATTCCGGCTGTCTGTCCGCACGAAGGTCTTCGTCACGGAAACATCTTGCAATCTGGATATAACGGTCATAACCAGAGCACATCAGAAGCTGTTTGTACAGCTGCGGAGACTGTGGCAGACCATAGAAATGTCCCGGATGAACACGAGACGGTACCAGATAATCTCTTGCACCTTCCGGTGTACTCTTACCAAGCATCGGAGTTTCAATTTCAAGGAATCCTTCTTTTGCGAAGAACTGTCTTGTAAGCATCATGACTTTGCTCTTAAGCATAATGTTCTTCTGAAGGTCAGGTCTTCTTAAGTCAAGATAACGATATTTCAGACGGATTTCATCTTTTGTCTTGCTGTTCTCTTCAATTGGGAACGGAGGTACCTCTGCTTCAGACAGAACACGAAGGGATTTTACGCGAAGCTCAATTTCACCTGTTGCAAGATTCTTATTAACAGCGCCGCCTCTTTCTTCTACCACACCGGTAACAGCGATTACGAATTCACTTCTCAGTTTACCTGCTTTTGCAAAACCTTCTTCATCAATGCTGCCATTTTCAAAAATCAGCTGCATGATACCGGAACGGTCTCTTAAATCTACGAAAATAATTCCGCCTTTATCGCGGGCTTTCTGAACCCATCCCATAAGGACAACTTCTTTGCCGATCATTTCCTTTGTTACTTCTGCACATCGGCATGTTCTGTGCAGTCCCTGCATACTTTCAGCCATGTTTCTTTCCTCTTTTCATGCTTTCTATATTATAAGAATTGTTGTAACTATCCAGCAGTCTGCTATCCCGCAATGTTGCTGAACAGTTACGAATTATTACATTCTGTCTTTAAAGAATTCTACAAACTCTGTATAGCCCTCTGCTGTCATCTGATCTTTCTGGAATTTCTTATTCTTCTTCATAATAGAAATATTGATCTGTGTTCCGACATTACGCTCTTCCTGAGCCTGTTTCAGAATCGTCAGCATCTTGTCTGCCGGCATATTCTTCTCGATAAGATATGCTTTCTTACCATTCTTTGTCGGGATTTCATAATTTCTCTCAAGAAGAAGCATTACGATTCTCTCGAATCCAATTGAAAATCCGCAGGCAGATGTATTGTTTCCTGTAAATTTACCGATCATCTCATCATAGCGTCCACCGCCGCCTACGCTGCCGCCAAACTCATCCATAGAGATTTCAAAAATCGGTCCTGTATAATAAGACATTCCACGTACCAAAGTCGGATCGAAAGACATCTTAAAATCTGCTGTCTTGACAGAATCTACAGTAGAAATGATTGTTTCAAGGTCCTCAGCTACCTTTGAATCCAGAACATCTTTTAATTTTTCTTTACAGTAGCGAACACCTTCGATATCAGAAGTGATTTCTTTGAAAAGTCCAAGATAAGTGTCAATACTTTCTTTGGCAAATCCTTCTTTCTCCAGTTCTTCTGCAACACCTTCAATACCAATCTTATCCATCTTGTCCAAAATGATAAATACTGTGTCAAAGCTCTCCTGCGGGAATCCACTGTACTGGGCCATTGCCTTTAAAATCTTTCTGTCATTGATACGGATGGTAAAGTTGTGGAAATCCAGCTTTCCAAGCAAAGTTGTAGTAGCCAGAACCAGTTCAATCTCAGCCAGGTAAGTAGGCTCCCCCAGAATATCGATATCACACTGCATAAACTGACGGAAACGTCCTCTCTGCGGTCTGTCTGCTCTCCATACATTTCCCATCTGAAGTGCCTTAAACGGAGCCGGAAGCTCGTTTGCATTGTTTGAATAGTATCTGGAAAGCGGTACAGTCAGGTCATAGCGAAGTCCGGAATCAACCAGATCACTCTCTGCCTCAGCTTCTGTAAGTTTTAGTTTTTCTCCACGTTTCAGGATCTTGAAAATCAGTTTTTCATTCTCTCCGCCCTGTTTACTGGAAAGATTCTCAATGTGTTCTACACATGGTGTCTCTATAGATGAAAATCCAAAAGTTCCGTATGTCTCACGAATCATGTTCATCACATAGTTACGAATCTCCATCTCTTTTGGTAAAATGTCTTTCATACCGGTTACCGGTTTCTTCTTTAATGCCATGTTGTCCTCCTCTTTTATCGTATTCAACATTACTGATTCCTTCTTTATCTCCTCAGTAATATATCAGCCCTGTTTCATTTTCGGAAACTCTGTCCGTCTCCATTATGAACCACTCTCTGAAATGCCAGAAAAACCTGCATATCAAAATTCTTGACCTCATCGATCATCAGTTCCATAACCGCAGAAATGTCAAAGGCTTTTCTGTACGGTCTGTCTGAAATCAATGCCGCATATACATCGCAGACTCTGAGAATCCGGGCACCTATCGGAATGTCCTCCCCTGCCTTATTGGCCGGATATCCGCTGCCATCATAATTCTCATGATGGTACAGGATACTCTCCAATACAAAGTCCGAATATCCCTGTCCTTTCAGTTCCTCATATCCCAATGTTGAATGCATACGGACATACTTCAGTTCCTCAATCACAAGAGGATCCTGTTCCTGTCCGTTGATATAACTTGTCAGCTTCAGCTTTCCTATATCATGGAGCATTCCCGCAATCGCAAGTTCATAGCACTGTTCATGCGGCAATCCCATCTCTTCCGCAAGTGCATAAGCAAGATTACTTACCATCATCCCATGATGCAGTTCAGAAGCAAGGTCAAACTCCAGAATCCTCTCCTGCGAACCCACTGCTGTCTTTTGTACTGTATTCAAAGTGTTACCTCCACATCCTACAGCCAGGTAGCTATTGCTGTCCGTTTTCTCTCAATCATCTCATCAATGCGTGAAATATAATTGGAAACATCCTTTACATTCTCCACACGTTCGATCCTTTTGCCATGGTCAAAGACCAGCTTGGAAGAACCACCTGCACCCAGTGCAATGATCGGCTGTTTTTCCTCCATAATCAGTATATTGTAAATTCCAGCTTTGTCAACCTTTGCATAGCCAACATTTTCAAAATTTCCCTTCATATTCTTCTGTCTGTACAGATAATAAGGGCCCATTTCCATCTCATATGCTGTTTTCATCGTGAGATCCATGATCTCCTGATTGTTCTCAAAAGACATTTCCTGATATTTTTCTTTGAAAATATTTAACCGTGCTGCACGCTTAACTGCCAGAGAATGTACCGTCATGCTGTCCGGAGCCAGTTCACGGATCTGTTCAAGAGTACGTTCTACCATATGAATGTCCTCTCCAGGAAGACCTACGATCAGATCCATATTAATGTTATCAAATCCCAGTTCTCTTGCCAGATGAAAGGCTTCCTTTGTCTGGTCTACTGTATGTTTACGTCCGATAATCTCCAAGGTCTCCTGATTCATTGTCTGCGGATTTACAGAAATTCTGGTCACCGGATATTCCCGAATTGCCATCAGTTTCTCTCGTGTGATACTATCTGGTCTGCCGGCTTCTACAGTAAATTCAGCCAGCCCCTCGTAACCAAAAGCTTCTCCAACAGTATCCAGAAGTTTCCGGATCTGATGCGGAAGTAATGTGGTCGGAGTACCACCTCCTATATAAATGGTATCCAGTTTTCTGCCCTTCATCATAAGAGCCGTTTCTCTTACTTCTTTGCAAAGGGCTTCTACGTACTCATCTGATCTTTTCTCCCACACTTTCAGCGGATACGAACTGAAAGAACAATACAGACAGATACTCGGACAGAACGGGATTCCGATATAAAGGCTGTATCCATTCTCATAATCAATATCTTTGAGAATTTCTCTTTCCCTGTTGGCAATCGTAATGGCAAGGGCTGTTTTCTGCGGACTTACCAGATATTTTTCTCTCATCTCCTGTGCAGCTTCTGTGTTCTTCATACCGGATTCGATCATTCCCATTGCCAGTTTAGCCGGACGAATTCCGGTCAGATTTCCCCATGGAAGTGTTCTGCCCGTTAATTTCACCAGAAGCTGGTACAATGCATACTTAATAGAATCCTTATTCTCTTTTCTCAGTGCATGAGGATCTTTCACTGCACTATCCGTGATCACTTCCGCAGAAGCTACACCTTTTATTTCCGTTTCTTTAATTTCCGGATTTTCTTTTCTATCATATTTTATGAAATAATTTTCATTATCCCGTTCCACGCAGAAGCGGAGGTCATACTCTGCTTCATCATCTTCATAAAGAGTATGTATCTCCGCCTCGGGATAAAATGCTTTAATCAATTCATAAACATCATGTTCAAATTCTCTGTTCTCAAACAGAATGCCTATCTTATACAAATGGATTATACCTCTTTTCATAGCCAATGCTTGTAGATACATCATGTCCTGGAAAAACTTCTGTTTCTTCCGGAAGAGAATCTACCAGTTTATGCAGACTCTGCACGATCTGTGCTGTACTTCCTCCCGGAAAATCTGTTCTTCCCACCGAACCATAAAAAACAGTATCGCCACTAAACAATACCGCCTCATCTTTCAGATAATAACAGCAGCTTCCCTTGGTATGTCCCGGTGTATGAATCATCTGAACAGAAAAACCAGCAATCTTAACCACGTCCAGATCTTCAAGAAAAACATCCGGCGCAATGGAACAATCTCTTCCACAATGTGCTGTCATATTAATCTCCGGTTCCCGAAGCATCTCTTCTTCCTGACGACAGGCATAAATCGGAATATTGTATTTCTCTTTCACTGCCTGAGCTGCCATGATATGGTCAAAATGTCCATGTGTAAGCAGAATTGCCACCGGTTTTCCATTCATCTGAGAAACTTTCAGCTCAATCTTCTCCGGACAGTCTGCCGGATCTATAATGATCAGCTCTCCGGTTTCTTTATTTTTAAGGAAATAGCAGTTTGTATATACAGGTCCTAATATACATTTCTGTAACTCTAAGTTCTTCATGTTATCCCTTTCTATCCATCGGTTTTCTGTGATCAGCCGGTCGTTCTCTCAACATCAATGACACTTTCTACCTGACGGATTTTCTCTATCAGAGAACGCAGTTCCTCCTTGCTTCCGATTTCAAAGCTCATGGAAATGGTTGCTTTCTCCTGCTTGCTTGTACGGCTGTTAATACTTCTAAGGTCAATCTTACGTTCTGTAAATATCTTAGAAAGATCAACAAGAAGTCCTGTACGGTTATTCGCATATACCTGAATCTCAGCCATGTACTTCTCTTTTTCCTTATTGTCAGGCTGCTGCCATTCTGCCTCGATCAACCGGCTTCGGTCAAGTTCTGACATATTCAGCACATTGATACAGTCTGTACGGTGAATTGTAATTCCACGTCCTCTTGTGACAAAACCTACGATCTCATCACCCGGGATCGGATTACAACATTTTGAAAAACGAACCGCCACATCATGAATACCTTTTACCACAATACCGCTCTTGCTCTTCGCAATATGAAGCTTCTCCTGTGTTTCCGATGCAGCTTCCAGAACCTGCTCATCTGTCAGAGACTTCTTATTCTCCTTGTCATAGGCTTCTACCAGCTTATTAAATACCTGACCTTCTTTTAGTCCGCCATGACCAATCGCAGCAAGTACGGAATCCCAGTCGCGGAATCCATATTTATGCATAACAGCCTCCAGATACTGAGGCTTATTATAATTTACAATCTTAAATCCCTTTGCACGGGCATACTGCGCAAGCATTTCCTTACCCTTAAGGATGTTATCTTCTTTTAATTCTTTCTTAAACCACTGGTTAATTTTGTTTTTCGCCTGTGTACTCTTAACCAGTTTCAGCCAGTCACGGCTCGGTCCCTGAGAATTCTGTGAAGTAATGATCTCAATACGGTCACCATTCTTGATCTCGTATTCAATAGGAACAAGCTTTCCGTTTACACGCGCACCTACCATCTTATTTCCAACTGCGCTGTGGACACTGTAAGCAAAGTCAACCGGTGTCGAACCACTTGGAAGTGTCTTGACATCTCCCTGTGGAGTAAAGCAGTAAACACTGTCTGCAAAAAGGTCAAGGTCATTTTTCAGAAGACTCATAAACTCTTTGTTGTCAGACATATCTCTCTGCCATTCCAAGATCTGACGCAACCAGTTAAGCTTCTCTTCTTCACTCTTTCCTACAGGTGCTTTGCCGTCAGAAGATTCCTTATATTTCCAGTGTGCCGCGATACCATACTCAGCAGTTCTGTGCATCTCATAAGTACGAATCTGTATCTCAAACGGCTGTCCATTTGGACCAATCAGAGTCGTATGCAGTGACTGATACATATTGGGTTTTGGCATGGCAATATAATCCTTAAATCTTCCCGGAATCGGTTTGTACATCTCATGAATCACGCCAAGGGCAGCATAACAGTCTTTTACTGTATCTACCAGAATACGGACTGCAAACAGATCATAAATCTGGTCGATCGTCTTATCCTGATTTACCATCTTCTTGTAGATGCTGAAGAAATGTTTCACACGTCCGTCTACCTGTGATTTAATACTGGCATCTTCCATGTGTTTCTTGACTTCTTTTACGATTGCACCTACAAACTGTTCCCTCTCACTCTTGCGCAAAGCAATCTTCTCTACCAGATCATAATAAACATCTGGTTTCAGATATTTCAGTGACAAATCGTCCAGTTCTACTTTTATCTTGGAAATACCGAGACGCATGGCAATAGGAGCATAAATATCCATCGTCTCTCTTGCTTTTTCCTGCTGTTTCTCAGGGCGCATATACTGCAGAGTACGCATATTATGAAGGCGGTCAGCAAGTTTGATCAGAATGACTCGGATATCCTTTGCCATAGCAAGGAACATCTTTCTTAGATTCTCTGCCTGAACTTCCACTTTGTCCGCCGAATAAGACAGCTGTCCCAGCTTGGTAACACCATCTACAAGAAGTGCAACTTCTGAACCAAATTCCTTCTCAACTTCTTCATAAGTCATCCAGGTATCCTCGACCGCGTCATGAAGAAGACCTGCCACGATTGTCTCTTTATCCAGCTCCAGATCTGCCAGAATGATTGCCACACACAAAGGATGGATGATATATGGTTCACCGGACTTCCTCTTCTGTCCCTCATGCGCCTCACTCGCAACCTTATATGCTTTCTCTATCATAGAAATGTCTGTGGACGGATGATACTTTAAGACACTGTTTATCAGTTCTTTGTAAAGCACCTCCGGACTTGTAAAATCATGCATGGTTTTTACCGCTGCATCTGCTCTTTTTACAGATTCCAGTTTTTCTTTTTCAACCTGCATCTCATCTTTTTTTGCTTCTGTACCTTTCGTCATCTCTGCCATATACTCCCACCTGCCTGTCCTGCACGATCAGTCGTGCTTATTTACCGTCATAACAAATCACGGATGCTACATCATATCCTTTCAGTCTTTCACGTCCTTTTAATCCTGCAAGTTCCATCAGAAATACAACTTTGACCACTTCTCCGCCAAGCTGTTCTACAAGTTTAATGGCTGCTTCGATAGTACCGCCGGTTGCGATCAGGTCATCAATGATTACTACTTTCTGACCAGGTTTGATGGAATCTTTGTGCATCTCGATTTCTGCACTGCCATACTCCAGTTCATAGCTTGCAGATACTGTTTCGCATGGAAGTTTCCCTTTCTTACGAATCGGTACAAATGGTTTATGAAGATTATACGCAATCGGCACGCCAAAGATAAATCCTCTGGATTCTGTACCCGCGATCACATCTACGTCTAAATCTTTCAGGCAGTCCTGCATAGAATTGATTGCCAGCTGCAGACCATCTGCGTCCTGCAGAACACTTGTAATATCTCTGAAAATAATCCCCGGTTCTGGAAAATCCGGTATACTTCTTACGTATTCTTCAATTTTCTTCATTTTATCTCTCCTCCGGCATATTTAATACAAATCTTCAATAATTTCCCCAATTTTGCTGAAAAAACAGAGACTTGTTCTATTTAGTCAAGTAATAGATTAACTCATAAATATTTTATAGTATATCACCTTTTTATTTTAGAATCAATCGTTACTCTTATACTTAACAATAATTCTGAATAATGATCTGGAGACTTTCCCGGCCTCTGAACCTGTTAATTTCCGGATAATAAGTAACAGAAATACTGTCCTTTTCTCGTATAAAATTCATAAAATCATCTGCTTCTCCAAAATAAATTCCTTCTATTATGGCGCCCTGAGGGTCAAGAAGTTTTAACTTTACCACATTTTTATTTTTTCCAATAATGTTGCTGTCAAGCACTCTTAATCCTTTTTGCGCAAAAATTGGCTTTACATTTCCCTTTCCAAAAGGTTCTAACAGAGAAATCTGTTCTACCAGTTCTTTTGTAATATAGGAAATCGGCATTGCCACATCAATTACGATCTTAGGCCTTAGATCTTCTTCGGTCAATGTACAATTTTGGTTCAGCTGTTCTCTGAATTTCTCTATATTCTCTTCCTCTATCGAAAGTCCTGCCGCCATCGGATGCCCACCAAACTGAACCATCAGATCTGCACATTTTACCAGTTCATCATACATGGAATAGCTTTCTATGGATCTTCCACTGCCTTTTGCACATTTTTCTCCTCTTGTCAGCACAAATGCGGGTTTGTGATATTTCTCCCTGAGTCTTCCTGCAATAATTCCCGCAAGACTCTCATGGCATTCCGGAAGATACACCACCAGCACCCTGTCATTTTTCAGTTCTGTTGTTTCTATAAGCTGGATTGCTTCTTCCTTTCCTTTTTCAGTAAGTGCTTTTCTACTCTGATTAAGCGCTGTTAAATCCCCCGCAAGTTTTGCTGCTTCTTCTTTTGTCGGTGCATTCAAAAGCGCAAGCGAACGTGCTGCTGTGTCCAGTCTTCCACTGGCATTGATGCAAGGTCCTAACACAAATCCAATGTGATAGGCTGTAATCTTTGAGTCCTCCAGATTATTGGCACGAATCAGTTCCTGCAAACCTTTATTTTTTGTATTTGGGAGGCGTCTGAGGCCTTCTTTTACCAGAATACGGTTTTCTCCCTGAAGATCCATGACATCACCCACTGTTGCAATTGCAACCAGCTCATAGTAATCTTCCAGTTCTTTCTTTTGGATATCAAATCGTTCATAAAGAGCTGTGATGTATTTAAAAGCTACCACTGCACCACATAGATTTTTATTCGGATACAAACAGTCATATTGTTTCGGATTCAGAATCGCATCCGCAGGCGGCAATATTACCCGGCGTTCTCCGTTTTCCTCTCTGTAAGGAATGTCATGATGATCTGTTACGATCACTGTCATGCCTTTTTCTTTTGCCATCTGAATTTCTGCACAAGCAGCAATTCCATTATCACAAGTTACGATAGTGTCAATTTTATCCGACTCGGCTCTGTCTATCAGATGCTCATGGATCCCATATCCGTCTGCGACTCTGTCAGGAATATAAGTATCTACATTTGCTCCGATTCTTGTCAAGCCTTTCAGTAAAATGTATGTAGAAGTTACACCATCAATATCATAGTCTCCGATAATCCGGATTTTCGCCTCCTGCTGTATTTTTTTCTCCAGTATGTCTACTGCTTTTTTCATATCTTTCATTAACCAGGGAGATGGAATCGTATCTATTGTCCCTAACAGATATTCTTTTATTTTCTCTTCCCCGACCACATCTCTGTTTCTGATCAGCCTTGCGATCACCGGATCAATATGAAACTGTCTGCCTATCAGGTTAAAGTCTGCCTTCTTTGCAGCTACTACCCATTTTTCCATGTATTTTCTCCTCATTTATCTATAATAGTTAAACAAAACTAATTTCCTTTGCTTTCTCGTGAATGTCCACGGATTATTACATAATAATACAGTTTTCATCGGCTATGCAATACGTTTATAAAAAATGTCCCGGGGATTATCCCCCGGGACGGTATGTATCTGAACATTTAAATCAGATGAATATTCTATTTCTGTTCAGCATCATCATTTTGCTGATTTTTTGCAGCTTCTTCAGCCGCCAGACGTTCAGCTACTCTTTTTCTGTTTTTCTTCTTAGGCTGAGTCGGATCTTTCTGCGATACGTCACGTGCTTTTTTAGGTTTAGAAGAAGATTTTCCGGATGTGGAAACTGTGGCAATCGCCGGCTGTCCTTTTCCTGCAAATTTCTTTTTCATTACATACCATAATGCACCTGTAATGCATACAGAAGAATATGCACCGACAAGAACACCAACCATCAGAGGTGCTGCGAACTCACGGATAGAAGAAACACCCATGATATAAAGAACAGCTACCATAACGAAAGTTGTAAAGGAAGTATAAATACTTCTTGTAAGTGTCTGAGTGATACTTGCATTTACAATCTCTGCCAGTTTCTCTCTGGAACCGCTGTGCAGATTCTCACGGATACGGTCGAAGATAACGATCGTAGCGTTAATGGAATAACCTACAATCGTAAGCATGCAGGCAATAAATGTATTACCTACGGATACTCTCGCGATTGCATAGAAAGCAAGTACAACTAAAACATCATGCAGAAGTGCAAGTACCGCACTGCTTGCAAAACGGATATCTTTAAATCTGAACCAGATATAAAGGAGCATACAGATTGTAGCTACGATAACCGCTACAATCGCATCCTGACGCATTTCCTTACTTACTGTAGAAGAAATACTCTCTGTGGAAATTGTGCTCTCATCTACACCAAATTTCTCAACCAGTGCATCTTTAAGCGCCTCACGCTCGCTCTGTTCCAGAGAACGTGTCTTAATTACAACCTGATTTGTTCCTACTACTTTTGTAGGCTGAACGTTCTTATCGCCTGTTACATCTTCAACAACTGGTGTTACCTCAGAGTCAATTGTCTTAATGTCCATGTCCTCATTAAATGTAACAGTTGTAGAAGTACCACCTGAGAACTCAAGGCTGTAATTCAAAGCTTTATTTCCGGCATTTGAATGAATAAACATTGCTACCGGACCGCTAAGAATAAGGATAATGGAAATAATGAAGAATACTTTCTTCTTTCCAAGGAAATCTACTACCTTACGTTCTTTAGCAGCTCCGTAGAATTTCGCATCGCGAACTCCAACTGCATAAAGCGCGTTCACAACCAGACGTGATACAACTAAAGCTGTAAACATAGAGATTACGATACCAAGAGCAAGAGTATAAGCAAAGCCCTTAACTGTACCGGATCCAAGCCACATCAGCACGAATGCAGCAATCAGAGTTGTGATATTTCCATCGAAGATTGCGGAGAAAGCTTTGCTGAAACCGGATTTGATGGAATTTCTTACGGATACACCTGCACCAATCTCCTCACGGATACGTGCATAAATAATAACGTTGGCATCCACCGCCATACCGATACCCAGAATAATACCCGCAATACCCGGAAGAGTAAGTGTGATGTCAAAGGCATTCAGTGTAATCAGCATCAATGATGTATAAAGGATCAGCGCAACACCTGCAACAACACCAGGTACGCGGTATACAATGATCATGAAAATAATAACAATGATAAGGCCGATAGCACCTGCAAGAACACTTGTAGAAATTGCTTCCTCACCAAGCTGTGCAGCTACAACACTGGAACGAAGTTCTTCCAGTTCCAGTCCCAGGGAACCGATACGGATATAAGAAGCAAGGTTCTGTGCTTCTTCCAGATCAGACATACCACTAATCTGTGCTTTTCCACCGGAAATCTCCTCATTTACGTTCGGAGCACTGATGATCTGATTATCGTAAACAATCGCTATCTGCTTGCCTACATTCTCTTTTGTAGCTTCTGCAAACTTTGCCTTACCACTATTGTCTCCGTCAGAAGTAAGTGTAAGACTTACTACATACTCTTTTGCGCTTGTGTTCTGATTCTGAATGGCACCACCCTGTGCATCTGCCACATCAGAGCCCTCCAGAACAACACTTCCGGATTCTTTAATCTCATCCATTGTTCTGGAAAGAACATAGCCGTTCTGTCCTGTAGTAAAGTTCTGGTTTCCGTCAGCATCCTGCTGAGTGATAAAATACAGAGAACCTGGTTTACCCAGATCGTTCAGAATGGTATCTGCATCTGTAACACCAGGAATCTCAACTGTGATACGGTCTGATCCTTCCTGATATACCTGAGCTTCTGTACTGTACTGTTCTACACGCTTCTGGAGCTTGTAGATAGTATCTGACATTTCCTCGCTTGTCGGATTACTTTCCTTGGCCTGGTAGGTAATGCTGACACCACCGGCAAGATCAAGACCTGTGTTGATATGTTTTGCTGCACCGGTTCCGGTAGGACCGATACCTACGGCTGCAGTAAAGCAAAAGAACACAGTCAGGATCAGTGTCAGAAGCAGCACTACGATTCCTTTACTTTTCTTCATAGTTCTTTTCCCTTCTTGATTATTTGTCCGCGGTCATGTGTCCATCTGCATGTACATCCATCAAGCAGATATTCTTTACCTGCTTTCACTACCTGCACATAATCGAAGAAGTGATTCGGTTATGAACAAATATTGATGTACCGGGCCATTTTCTATTATGATAACAGCCGGCAGATCACGCTATCAACCAGCATCCCTGCTGATTAATCACATGCCAGTGCGGCTTTTATCATGATAGCGCACTCCACACGTTTTCTCTGGAGTTCGCATCCGATTTCATAATTACCTTTGATATCTCCCTGGAAATGGAATGCATTTGCCGCACATCCGCCACTGCAGTAGAAACGTGCAAAACAATTCTTGCAATCTTTCTTTGTATAAACGTTGCATCCGCCAAATTCTTTCTGAATCTCTGGTTTTACGATACCCTCGTCTACATTTCCCATCAGATATTTTTCTTCACCAACAAACTGATGACATGGGTAAAGGTCACCCCATGGTGTTACAGCCAGGTATTCTGTTCCTGAACCGCAGCCAGACAGTCTCTTGTAAACGCATGGACCACCTGTCAGATCGATCATAAAGTGGAAGAAATTAAATCCTCTTCCCTCTTTTTCTCTCTTGATCATTTCTTTTGCAAGAGCATCATACTCTTCTATGATCTGCGGAATATCCTCCTCACGGATCGCATATTCCTCTGTATCTGCTGCGACTACCGGCTCTACAGAAATCTGTTTAAATCCCAGATCTGCCAGATGAAGCACATCTTTTGAGAAATCAAGATTATGATGTGTAAATGTACCTCTTACATAATACTTGTCCTGATTTCTGGATTCTGCAAACTTCTGGAATTTCGGCATGATCAGGTCATAGCTTCCGGCACCTTTTCTGAACGGACGCATATAATCATGTACTTCCTTACGTCCATCCACACTCAGTACAACATTTGCCATTTCTTTATTGCAGAATTCCATTACTTCATCATTAAGCAGAACGCCGTTTGTAGTAAGTGTAAAACGGAAGTTCTTATTATGAATCTTCTCCTGCTCTCTGCCGTATTTTACCAGATCTTTTACAACCTGCCAGTTCATCAATGGCTCTCCGCCAAAGAAATCCACTTCCAGGTTTCTTCTGGATCCTGAATTTGCGATCAGGAAATCAAGTGCTTTCTTGCCGACTTCATAAGACATCAGGGCTCTTCTGCCATGATACTCTCCCTCTTCGGCAAAACAATAACGGCAGGCCAGATTGCAGTCATGCGCAATGTGCAGGCACAATGCTTTTACAACGGTCTGCCGGTTATTTGAAAATTCTTCAATTGCATTCTCGTAAACATCTTTTGTAAAAAGCATTCCATCTTCTTTCAGCTTATTACATTCCTTTACAGATGTTTCGATATCTTCTTTCTTATATTTGTTTCCCAGTTTCTCTGCAATAGCTTCTGCGTCCAGACCATCTTCCAGGTAAGGAAGCGCTTCATATGTAACCTCATCTACCAGATGAATACATCCACTGTTGATGTCCAGCACAATATTAAAGCCATTGCTTTTATAACGGTGAATCAGACTCATTTTAACTAAAATCCTTTCTAAGCGTAAGATAAGCAGCGGAGTTTCCACTCCGCTGCTTATCTCATTTCTCCATAGCTGATCTTATTTCTGCTCACAGCTCTGGTTTCCTACTGTACAGGAAGTTTTACATGCGGACTGGCAGGAAGTCTGGCACTCGCCACATCCACCTTTCTTTACTGTGTTCTGTAAATTCTTTGTATTCAGGGTTTTGATATGTTCCATAACTCTATCCTCCTTATGTAATTATATTCTTGGCATAGTATATCATATATTTTTTAATTTTGAAAGCTTTTTTTTACGACAGCATTCCACCAAGTGTTCCACCGCCCGCACACATGAAAAATGTAGTAACCGCATGTGCCAGACTCATGTCCCAATGCCCCTTTACTGTAAAGGAAACTGCCAGCAATAACACATAGTAGGCCAGACCTGTTACAACTCCCCACAGATATTTATCTCTATGTGTAATTTTACCGGCCATAAAGCCTCCCATGAAGCAGGCAAACACATAGACAACGATAATTCCTATGTCCACTGCCGTCTCTCCAAGATCAAAAGTAAACAGCAGAAATGCCAGGAGCAGTAATGCTACCCCAGTTAGCGCATACGCAAATAATAATGATTTTAAAATCGTTCTGACTCTCATATACTTCCCTCCTGTTAAACTATATGGGAGAGAAATATATGTTATTCAAAATTTTATTTTCTGTTTTCTTCTACACTTTTATCTTATTTCTTTTTCTTCTTTACAAACACAACCACTCCGATGATTACTGCCGCAGCCACCACCAGTATTACAAATGGCAGAATTGTTGTTGTATCACCGGTATTTACCGCATTATTATTCTTAGCAGTTTCATTTCCCGAAGAACTGTCTGTCTGTGCGGATAATGAAGAAGTATTATTATTGTCAGAATTAGTATTAATTGACACTGTATTATTGTTATCTGTATCAGAAGACTGTTCCTGCGTATCAGATGAAGCCGGAGTAGGTGTCACTGTCCCGGCACTGTTTGAATCATCTCCGGTATCCGGACCTACCAGCTGTCTGCTTCCGGCAATTCCAAACGGACTGAAAGAATGCGTGCTAAACACCATGATTCCATCTTCCACGCTTGGAATGATTGTCTCAGTTGCACCATTATCCAGAAGATGCTCAATTGTATACTCATATCCAGATTTCACCGGTACAGTTACGCTGACATACTCTCCACTTGGAATTTCATATTCTGTGTCATTCTGAAGATCCCAGAGTTCAAATTCATAAGACTGGAAAATCATCGCATCGGATTCATTTGTGAACTGATAGCTGTCCCCGCTTGATACTCTGAACTGCACATACCAAGGAAGATTAGCGCCACTTACTGTGATACCGTCACAGGTATGGTTAATCTCTGCCCGCTCTTCTTTTTCTTCATCTGACAGATTATCTTCCACATCTGTCGGACGGTTATCTTTTTCGTCTGGTAATACAGGATTGTCGAAAATGTTATCATCTTTGCTATCTGTGTTGTCTGAATCATTTTTTTTCTCATCAGTAGTATCCTGTGTCGTGTCATCTGCAATTTCTAATTTGCCGGTAACATCTGTGCTGTCTGAGCTCTTGTCTGTACTATTTTCTTTGCTGTTTTTATCCTTATCATTCTGTGTGTCGTTTTCTTTTTTACTGTTTTCGTCTTTATTTTCCTTATCCGTGTTATCTTTATTTGCTTCAGCCGAATTCACTTCATCAGATTTACCATCTTTGTTATCGGAAGTATTTTTTTCTTCTTCAGCCGGAGTCTCTGATGGCGTTTCCTGATCCTTAGTATCCTCTGAATCCCCTGTCGCATCTGTGGAACTGCTGTCATCAATGCCATTCACCACTACATTAATATATCCAACAACTGCTCCCGCCTCTGAATCCCATCCTTCTGCATGACTCAGATTCTGTCCCTCTGCTGGTATAAGAAACACCTCGCAAGCCTGTACTCTCTGTGTCGGAACAAAACTTCCATCTGCCCATTCAAGAGTTCCATGTTCAGTTATCGGAAGTGCTATATTCGCAAGTTCTGTAGGCTGATCAATTGTAATATTATCCGGTATCAGTGCATCAGACACCTTTTCCTGTGATTCAGCCGCACTGACTGGTTCGGTCACAACAGGTACACTTCCTGTGATCAAAGCTGCTGTTAAAGCTGCTGCCGCAAGAATTCCCATTTTTTTCCCTGTTAATTTATTTCTTTTCATTCTATTTATGTTATTAGACATTTCGCACCTCTGTTTTTCATTTATCTTTCTTGTTTATATGTTATATATTAAGCAGATATCTTTAACCCGTATCATCTGCTATCTATAGCTGAACCTAAATATGCCGTTCAAATTCAGTTTATTTTCCAATATCTGGCACTACCAGTTCAAAAGCTTTATCGTGCAGGCACGAACAGTTTTTGAACTTTTAACCTTGGTATCATTTATATTTCTTTTTTATACGGCATTATAATTATATAATAATATCGTATATTTGTATATACTATCAAATTTTTATTGTTTTGTAAATATTTTGTAATATTTTTTTTGATTTTAGCCGAATGAATTATAACACAAATCTTACTTTTTCAACACCCCTCATTTAAATTTTTTTTGCATTATTTTTTATAAGTAAGCTTTTTCTTGATTTTTTATAGGAAATCATGTATATTTTGCTTAAATATTTTTTGAGAGAATCTAATCAATTAAGAAAAGAAGTCCTTGTCTTTTTGATTTAGTGTACCGACAAGTTGATTCTTGAAACAATCTTGCAGGATAAATTTTCTTATTTCAAGGCGGAGGAGAGAGGCGTAGCGGTGGCTACGGCGACCGACGACAACGCGGAAATAAGAAATTTAGACGTAAGATTGTTCAAGAAATCAACTTGTTGGTACACTAGCCATACTCTCAACTATCATAATCAAAAGGAGTGAAAAAACTTTGGACTCAGGTATTGTTTTTCAGGCAGTGGCAATCATCATACTGATTGCTCTTTCTTCATTTTTTTCTTCTGCCGAAACTGCTATGACAACTGTAAATAAAATCCGGATACAGTCTCTTTCTGAGCAGGGAGATAAGCGGGCTATTATTCTGGAAAAAGTAATCTCTGACTCGCCTAAAATGCTCAGTGCTGTATTAATAGGAAACAACATTGTAAATATGTCTGTTTCCTCTCTTATGACCACACTCACCATCAAAGTTCTCGGTAATGCATATGTCGGCATCGCAACCGGAATCCTTACTTTACTGATCTTGATTTTCGGTGAGATCACGCCTAAGAACATGGCTACCATCCATGCAGAAAAACTTGCACTTGCATATGCCAGAATTATTTATGGATTTATGTTCATTCTTACCCCGGTTGTGTTTATCGTAACTAAAATAACCTCCGGTGTACTTTTACTGTTCCATATCGATCCGAATGCAAAAGCAAATGCCATGACAGAACATGAGCTGCGTACCCTCGTTAATGTCGGTCAGGAAGAGGGCGTTATTGAAAACGAAGAAAAACAAATGATCTATAATGTATTCGATTTCGGTGACTCTACCGCCAGAGACGTAATGATTCCACGAATTGACATGACCTTTGTGAATGTCGATTCCACTTATGATGAACTTATGGAGATCTTCAGTGAAGATATGCATACCCGTTTTCCGGTTTATGAAGATAACACAGATAACGTAATCGGCATAATCAATATGAAAGATCTTCTTATTTATCCAAAAGATAAACCCTTTTCTATCCGCAATATCCTGCGTGAGCCTTACTTTACTTACGAATATAAGGCTACCGCAGATCTCATGATTGAAATGCGTAAGGCATCTGTCAATCTTGCAATCGTTCTTGATGAATACGGCGCAACTGCCGGGCTCGTCACATTAGAAGACCTGCTTGAAGAAATCGTAGGTGAGATCCGGGATGAATATGACGAGGACGAAGTCGAAGATATAAAGGAAATACAGCCTGACAGAGAATATGTAGTCCAAGGCTCTGCTAAACTTGACGATATCAACGAAACTCTGCATATCAATCTGGAATCTGAAGATTACGACTCTATTGGCGGATATATTATAGAACAGCTTGACTGTCTGCCAAAGGAAGGCCAGTCAGTTACACTTGAAAGCGGTATCCGCCTGGTTGTTGACCATCTGGACAAAAATAGAATCGAACTTGTCCACATCTGGCTTCCTGAGCAAAAAACCGAAACAGAAGAACAGAAATAATATCATCTCTCCAGCATCAGTGAAAATTGTTTCACGATTCTGGAGAGTTCTCCTGTAACAACATCGATTCCTTCTTCACTCTCCCGCCAGTTCTCTCTGGCGATTCCATCTGCAACCACAGGTACTACATAAAATTGTGTTTCCGGGTATAAAATCTGATAATACATCAGGCATCTTCTGGAATGATACGATTTGCAGCACAAAATTGCCTTTTTTATTTCCAGTCCCATCTGGTCAGTTATCTGTCTGGAATAAATTGCATTTTCATACGTAAAAGTTGCCTGATCTTCCCTCAGGATTTTTTCCTCCGGAACACCATTTTTTATAAGAACCTCTTTAAGAAATTCCCATTCTGTCTCATATTCTTTATTATAAATATCTGACTTCTCAAGAACTCCCGAAAATTCCCCATTCACCACACTGTATTTTCCACTTGGCAAAATCCATTCAGCCATACCTTCTCTGAAAAGTTGCGCTGCACATTCAGCCATTTGAGGATAACCATTTCCCGGTACAAAAATAATATCTGATTTTTCTGGTGTATTCTCTGCAAAAATGAATTCCTCTGCATTTTTCAAAAATTCCGCATATGCATCCTTCATCGTTTATTAACTCTCCCTCTTTTGTTTTTCACTATTCGCCCTGTTCTCATTAATAGTTACTGTTCATCCCGTTTTCAGTAACACGCTTCGCGGGATAGTGATATATGAACAGTAACCATTAATATATCTTTTATCAATTATTTTCTATAAATTATAGCATATTTCTTCCTTCTGGTATATTGGCAAGTTGGTATACTATACATTTATTTTGTCACAATAATGGTACTGTATCCATCATCTCTAAGTCTCTGTTCCATATTTACCGCATTACCAATCTGCTGATATGCCCCTGTCTGAACCTTATAAAATCCATCTTCATGCAAGATAAATGACGGATATCCCTTTTCCAACAACTGATACAACATTCTGTCTGCATTTTCTCTTTTTCTAAATACTCCCGTCTGTACTCTGTAATAGAGCGGTTCCTGCACTGTCTCTTCATCCAAAGTTCCTAAGATTGCATCTGCGATTCCCTGCGCGATCTCATTGAATTTCTCATCAAACAACTTATTATCTTCATCTGAATTAATAAATCCAGTCTCTATCAAAAGAGCCGGCATCCTGGTCCGACGGAGCACCACCAGTCCTGGCCTTTCTTTTACTCCAATTTCCCGAAAACCTGCTTCCCCTAAAGCTCCCAGAATATTTTCTGCCATCTGATATTTTATCCCACTTTTATCATATATCAGCACTTCTGCCCCATTATACTGATTATCTTTAGGACTACTGTTCCTATGAAATGAAATAAAATAATCTACACCTGCCTGATTTGCAAGCTGTGCTTTTTCAAAAGGTGTCTGATAAATATCTCCTGTGCGGGTATAAGAAACGTCAATTCCATTATTTTTTAATATATTCCCCACAGCAAGTGCCAGTTTAAGATTATCATCCTTTTCCTGTCTTCCCTTATATACAGCTCCCGGATCCTGGCCGCCATGCCCCGCATCCAGCATAATCGAATACGCCATAATGATACACTGCCTTTTAATTTTCTTTCTATTTAATATATGAAATAAAAATCTTACTGTTCACTCCGTGCCCAGTAACATGAAAAAGCAATCATACAAACCACCTGGCAACAATCGCTTGACTTTTTAACATTAAAGCGTTATACTTTAAAACGTCGAAGTGATTTTTCGACAAAGTAAGAGATTACTTTTAGTCAGGCGAATATTCACAATCCATTTTTCTATTTGCCTGATTTGGTTAAATCAAAAATATTATTTTTAGGAGGATATATAATATGAAAAGAAAAGCATTAGCAATTACTCTTGCGGCAGTCATGGCTATGGGAACCTGCGCAGTAACAGCAAGTGCCGCTGACGGAGACAAATATACAATCGGTATCTGCCAGCTTGTACAGCATGACGCTCTTGACGCTGCAACACAGGGATTTAAGGATGAAGTAATCAAAGAACTTGGCGAAGATGCCGTTACATTTGACGAACAGAATGCACAGGGCGATTCCAATACTTGTTCTACAATTGTTAACAGCTTTGTTTCCAACAATGTTGACCTGATCCTCGCAAACGCAACTCCAGCTCTTCAGGCTGCAGCAGCCGGAACAAGCGATATTCCGATTCTTGGTACTTCTGTTACAGAATATGGTGTTGCACTCGGACTTGATGATTTCGACGGAACTGTAGGTGGCAATATTTCCGGAACTGCTGACCTTGCACCACTTGATGAACAGGCTGCAATGCTTCAGGAACTTTTCCCTGATGCTAAAAATGTAGGTCTCCTCTACTGCTCCGCAGAAGCAAACTCACAGTATCAGGTAGATACAGTAAAAGTTGCTTTGGAAGAACTGGGATATACATGTGAATATTATGCATTCTCTGATTCCAATGACCTTTCTTCTGTTGCTACAACAGCTGCTGATGCCAGTGATGTAATCTATGTACCGACAGATAACACAGTTGCATCTAACACTGAAATCATCAACAACATCTGCCTTCCGGCAAAGGTTCCGGTAATCACAGGTGAAGAAGGTATCTGCGAAGGATGTGGTGTTGCAACACTTTCCATCAGCTACTATGATCTTGGTGTTACAACCGGTAAAATGGCAGTTAAAATCTTAAAAGACGGGGAAGATATTTCTACAATGCCAATCGAATATGCACCAAACTTCACAAAAGAATACAATAAAGATATCTGTGAAGAACTTGGCATCACAGTTCCTGATGATTATGTAGCAATCGGCGAAGCTGCTGAAGATACAGAAGAAGCATCTGACGATGCAGATGCAGCAGACGAAGCTACTGCTGAAACTGCTGAAGATGATGTAACTGAAGAGGCTGCTGAATAATTCTGAACGAAAATTTGTAACTATTCAGTAACAACACAGTTACGAAAATTTAACTTATATGCGATCAGCGGGAAAGGTTTTTTACCTCTCTCGCTTTTCGCATCTCAACAGGAGGAAATTACAAATGCAAATTATGACGTTAATAGCTGCGCTTCCGGGCGCTGTGGCACAAGGTCTGATCTGGGGAATCATGGCAATCGGTGTTTATCTGACATTCCGCATTCTCGATATCGCAGACCTTACTGTAGATGGTACCATGTGTACCGGTGGTGCAGTATGTATAATGATGATGCTTTCCGGACATAATGTCTGGATTTCCATGCTCGCCGCTACTCTCGCAGGAATGCTTGCTGGTCTTGTTACTGGAATTTTCCATACATTTATGGGAATTCCTGCAATCCTTGCCGGAATTTTGACACAGTTATCTTTATACTCTGTCAACCTGAAAATTATGGGAAAAGCAAACCAGGCAATCAATGTTGATAAATACAATCTTCTGGTTTCTCTGCGTCATATTAAAAACACATCCCTTTCCAAAAACACCATCTTTATCGTAGCAATCATGTGTATTGTTCTGATTGCAATTTTATACTGGTTTTTTGGAACAGAACTTGGATGTTCTTTAAGAGCAACCGGATGTAACCCAAATATGTCACGTGCCCAGGGTATCAACACAAACAGGAACAAAGTTCTCGGTCTTATGATCTCCAACGGTCTGGTAGGGCTTTCAAGCGCTCTCCTTGCACAGTATCAGGGTTTTGCAGATGTCAACATGGGACGTGGTTCCATCGTTATCGGTCTGGCTGCTGTTATTATCGGTGAGGCAATCTTCGGACGTGTTTTCCGTAACTTTGCACTTCGCCTGACCGCTGTTATCCTTGGCTCCATCCTGTACTATCTGGTACTTCAGGTCGTTATCTGGATGGGTATTGATACGGACCTGCTGAAGATGCTTTCCGCAATCGTTGTTGCCCTCTTCCTTGCGTTCCCATACTGGAAAGGCAAATATTTCAACAAACCGGTAAAAAGGGGAGGTAAATAAAAATGCTTGAATTAAAAAACATCTATAAAACATTTAACCCGGGAACCATCAATGAAAAGCGTGCTTTAAATGGCCTGAATCTTAAACTGAACGAAGGAGACTTTGTCACAGTCATCGGTGGAAACGGTGCCGGTAAATCTACTATGTTAAATGCTGTTGCAGGAACATGGCCGGTTGATGAAGGACAGATCCTTATCGACAATATTGATGTTACCAAACTTTCCGAACACAAGCGTGCCACATACCTTGGACGTGTATTCCAGGATCCGATGACCGGAACTGCTGCCACCATGGGTATTGAAGAAAACCTTGCACTTGCAAAACGTCGTGGAAAATCCCGTCTTCTCCGCTCCGGAATTACAAAGGCAGAACGAGAAGAATACAGAGAACTTCTCAAAATTCTCGGTCTTGGTCTGGAAGACAGACTTACCTCCAAAGTAGGACTCCTCTCCGGTGGACAGAGACAGGCGCTTACCCTTCTTATGGCGACACTCCAGAAACCGAAACTTCTGCTTCTGGATGAGCACACCGCTGCCCTTGATCCGAAAACAGCCGCAAAGGTTCTTGAAATCACAGATATGATCGTAAATCGTGATCACCTTACAACTCTGATGATCACCCACAATATGAAAGATGCCATTGCACATGGCAATCGTCTGATCATGATGATGGAAGGTAAAATCATTCTGGACATTCAGGGTGAAGAAAAGAAAAAACTGACTGTCAAAGACCTTCTGGATCAGTTTGAACGTGCAAGCGGCGAAGAATTCAGTAACGACTCCGCACTGCTTGGATAATTGCCGTTTTCAATTACACATAAGAATTTTACTATGGGAGTATTCTTTTAACGAATACTCTCATATTTTATCTCACACTATTTTATTGCTTCTTATATTATTAACAAGCAACGGCATTACACAAATACCAACTAATATTTCAAATGGACACTCCCCTTCCCAACACGCTACTTTATCTTCAACAAAGGTTATATATCTAGTGTACCGACAAGTTGATTTCTCGAACAATCTTGCATCTAAATTTCTTATTTCCGCGTTGTCGTCGGTCGCCGTAGCCACCGCTACGTCCCATTCCTCCGCCTTGCAGCTGAAGAAATCATCCTGCGTCAATATAGCAGAAACTTAATTTTCGCTGTACCAGCATCAATACAACAAAAATCATATCCCATCATTCAAATACTATATTCACTCATCTAAAGATGTTACACAAATAAATTTGTGTGTCTCTCTATTATACTGATAAATTCTGGATGTAAGATAATCTTCCTTAGGTGTGGCTTCTTTAATGGTATCTTCCAAAACATACTGCAGGTCTTCAGGCTCCACAAATTTGTCATTATGAATCATCACCTCGTGTACGCTTGTAAATACCATGTAGAAATCAGAATCCAGCATATACGCAAGCTGCTCTGCCACCCCGGGCAAAAACACTGCAACTGCTCCATTCGTCTTCTTGGTAGTACTTAAACAATTTCCCATCGCATCTCTTTTTAATTCACATTTATCTCCCAGATTCATAAAACTCTCGCCTTCATATTCCGGATTAAAGATCATCTGCTCCCATCTGTAAATTCTCGGTGGGCTCATAAAGTACGTATTGAGTAATGCTTCCTTAAATACCTCATCACTGTCTCTTCCCCATTGTTCCAGCATTCCCAGGCGGATTTTCGTACTGGTTACACATCCCTCATATTCAGTAACTTTCATATAAAGCACAAGCGCAATATCTCCAAGAGTTTTATAAACCGCATCCTGCAAATCTGCTGCATATTTATTGGCATTTAACAGTCTGATAAATAAACGCGGCTTTGTTTTTTCATAATCTTTAATTACTTTTGTTTTCTCATAAATATCAGCCTTTTTAATCCGCTTCAGATCATCTGTAATCTCAGTCATAATCTCCTCAAATGAGCTGCCACTTTGATAAGATTTAAATAATTCCTGTGTATAAAGTCCGCAGACTTCCCATGCATCATCGTGCTCGGCAAACTTCACCAGCAGTCTGTCTCCTACAGGCGCAAATCTCCCGCCTTCTTTCTCAAAAGAAATATTTTCTCTTGGAATTCCTGTGGCCTCATAAATACCAATCTCCAGTTTCTCTACGAATGTTTCATAGTCTTTCTGCATATTCAGTTTCCTTTCTTGCTTTGAAAATAATGCGGGCAGGATGCCCTGATTTGAACGTTGACTTCCCTTTCAGGAAAAAGAAATAAGGGAGCGAAAGCCCCCTTAAGAGTCGCTGTAGACATAGTATAAAATAGTCCCAGCCATTTGTAAAGTAAATTCCATCGACAAAAGGTTTTACAGTTTTTTTATATTTTGCAAGTACCTCAAAAAAGCTTCACAGCCCTCCACTACATCTGAATATGTGACATCAAATCCACCTGTATACCATGGGTCTGCGATATCCCGCGGATTATCACTGTAATCCAAAAGAAGCTTGACCTTTCCCTCCGGATCCGCTTTCAGTATTCTCAACATATTCTTCAGATTCCAATGATCCATACCAAGAATATAGTCATACTTATCATAATCCGCTTTTGTCAACTGCACTGCTCTCTTACCTTTGCAACTGATTCCATGCCTAGCAAGCTCCTCCCTCGCAGGAGGATACACCGGATTTCCTATTCCATTCCAGATTTCCTCTGTACTGGTCGCGGCAGATGCAATATAAAATTGATCCGCAAGACCTCGTTTTGATACCATATCTTTGAAAATAAATTCTGCCATTGGTGAACGGCAGATATTGCCGTGGCAGATGAATAGTACTTTAATCATCTTTTTATATCTCCATTTAAGTCTTGTATTTCTTCTCAAACGTTTGATATTTCAGGGTTTTCCGACTTTTGAGTTTTCCTTTCTTTTCAAGGTATCTTCTCAAATCTTCTCGTATTTTCTTATGTTTTTCCCTGCAATCTTGGTAAATCCGTTGGTAAAGCATGCGTCCTTACCAACGGGCTTTTTTAACTATTTGCTATCCGATATACTTCTTCCTTTGCATCATCAAAATTCACATGGGTGTAAGTGTTCAAGGTTACACTGATGTCTGCGTGACCCATGATATACTGCAAGGTTTTCGGATTCATTCCGGATTTTGCCATGTTAGAGCAAAAGGTGTGCCTGCATACATGAGGGGTAACTTTCGGCATCTGGATACGGTAAATCCTGTTGTATTTCTGAATGATATGCTCCAGATACTTCTCCCAGTGAAGGGCAACCATCGGCATATCGTTTTTATCCAGAAACAAAAATCCGGCATATCCTTCCACCATCGGCTCAACCTTTGGCGTCTTTCGGTTGGCAATAATTCTGCGAAAACACGCTGCGACAGCTTCTGTCATCGGCACATAGCGGATACCTTTGTCTGTTTTTGGTTCTTCAATCACATACTGCATCTGTGCAGTACGCTGTAACTGATGGTCTACCTTGATACGCATTTCTCCAAACTCGATTTCTGAAACCGTCAGTCCACAGAACTCTGAAATACGAAGCCCTGTGTGAAAAAGAATATAAATAGCATCATAGTATCTGCTGAAATGCTTATCTTCCTGAATAAACTTTAGCAAATCTCTCTGCTGCTTTCGGGTAATCGCTTCTCTGGTAACAGAATCATTGACAATGACGGATGCAAGCTCAAATTCAAATGGATTTTTACGAAGCAGATCATCGTCTACAGCCATCTGAAATGCCGGTCTGAGGACTCCCCTGATAGAATGTATAGAACTGTATCCCCGTCCATCAATCTGTTGGAGCTTAATCAACCATGCCTTTGCGTCTGACAAACGCACCTTATCAATTCGCTGATTCCCAAAACTCTCTTTTTTCAGCATATTGATGACCGTTTTATATCCGGCAACCGTATTGTGACGAACTCCTGTTTTCAATGAAACATACTTTTCTACCAGTTCCAAAACAGTATAGTTGCCGCCGTTTGTTACGATACGGTCAAACAAATCCGCTTCAATCTGTTTTTCTTTCTCACGCAGGGAAGGCTCCCGCTTCTTCCCCTTTGGCATTGGGTCATTCTTGTCCAAACGCCAACTGTATACATTTTTCTCTTTTCCGTCCTCATCAATATAGCGAAACCGATACCTCCCATCTTTACGCTGGTACTCGCCCTCTCGCAAAATCCGATTACGGTTATCTCGTCTTTTCTCACTCATGGTGAACTCTCCTTTCAAAAAAAGAGAGCCAGACTTGCACTCCTATCATAGCACAAATCCAGCTCTCCGCATAGTTATATCATGTGAAATCGGTAAATCTGTCAGCTCTTTTTACACAGCAGTAGCCTGATCCAGATACCGCTCAAATTTCTCACGCTTAATGAGGGCACGATTGCCATTCATCACATAAAAATCCTCATTGGGATGTGTGTCAATAAGCGTTCTCAGTTTTCCTTCGCCGATATGATAATATCTGGCAGCTTCTTCAATGGTAAGCGTATATCTACGCCATACCGGAATATCTGAGTAATTTTTTTCTTCAACATTCATCTTATTACTCGCCATAGGCAGTTATCCTCCATAGATGAAAACAGACAGACAGAGGGTGTCGGCAACGAAGTCCGGCAACGGGCGCAGGAAGACCTTGCAAACAATCTCAGTCTGGCGATGGTTACTATTTATACTTTTCTTTTATTTTTCTGTTGTTTTGGTTGT
>OGJD01000096.1_pt1 | contig 89937 bp, 69 predicted proteins | sample 1571971 | NCBI WGS metagenome assembly OGJD01 (sample SAMEA2582117, study PRJEB24529) | metagenome | biome: Human gut stool | place: China | collected 2011
ACTGGAAGAGACCAGACTTCCATATTTTACTGATGAAATGGATAAGCGTGAAAACCGTTGGGATCGGATTACCAGCGGATGTGATTTAAATGATACAATCTGAACAATATAAATTAGTAACTTCACCTATGCGATGAATCACGATTGGAACGAAAAAACATCCATAAATCAATATTATTCGTTCTATTTTCAGTAACACACTTCGCAATGTGAAAAATAAGTTGCTGAACAGTCATTGCCTATATTATAATGAAGCTATAGCACCTTTTTAAATAATACATTTGAGACAGTTCAACTTTTACGTTCTGTTGAGCCGAATCAATATATATTTAGGTAATTGCGAAACTCGCGGTGCTCGTTCGCAACCTTGAACCAAAACAAGGAAGAATTCGCGCAGAGCACGACTTCTGGAATGAAAAATGGATAATCGGACATTTTAGGCGCACTTTAATAAGCTATGGACTTTATGAAAGTGGTAAGTCCTAAGCTATGAGTGGTTTTATGCTTCGAATATATTCGTGGTGGTTGATCTTATCTGTGAGAACAACAGTAATAAGTTGTGTGATCCCGGCAAGAATCAGATCAGCATGCAGAGTCTTCTCATTTTGGGTTCGGCGTCCTGCAATACAGAGATTGTCTTTGATGTGGTTGATATCTCTTTCGACAACAGTCCTGATTTTATAGGTATCATCCCATTTTTCGGTGCCGCGGATCGTTCCGGGATAAGAACGAAGATCCTTTTCCGGGTAGATGTAGACCATCCGCCCACATTTAGAAGAAGTACAAGGGTTGTCACAGAAACAATGACGATGGGATTTTTGAGTTGATTTATCATAAATCCATTTCATTCTTGGACAGACAAATTTATATCTTGTTACTCCACTGCGAAGTTTGGAAGTGCCTTCGTACTTCATTTGTAAAGAAGGATCATGGGGACAACACGGAATACCATCTTCATTGATGGAATAATCCAGATTTTCAAGTCCGGATCTTGCATTCAGCGGAATATAAGCTTTCGAGAAATGTTTGTCATTACCAAAAGTGTTACCGGTAAGAAGTCTCTTATAGAGCTGTGCGGTATCGAAAGCAGCATCACCCAGGAAGGTTTTTGGATTAATCAAAGGATGCTTGGAAAAGAAGTCCTTAAGTGTCGGGATTAAAAGCTTTGGATCATGAACACATTTATCTTCGTCAGGGGAATCGGGTTTCTTTTCAACAACGATATCAGGATGTGAAGCCATAAAGTTTTTGTTATAAAAAGATATGTGGCGGATGATGCCCAATCCGTTAGTGACAATGCCGAACTTGAAGACATAGCAAAAATGCCCATTGATATAGAGCTGCTTAATCTCAGGATTAGCAGAAGCATGAGAAGGCATGGAACCATAGGCAGCTTTATAAGGATCATAGGATTTATCAAAGCCCTGAGCTTTCGCGTATGCCTTAAGCTGTTTGATGATCCTGTTAGCATACTTGGGATTATTTTCGGTAACAAATGCTTCTATGCCGGAAGAATCAAAGATGGTCATATCCGCTTTTGCAGAGTCAATCGCCTGACAGATAGGCTCGGTAACATCAACAACGGTGGCTACGGCGATTGACGACAACGCCGCAGATGAAAAATCAGACAAATCAATATAGCAGTTACTTAATATTCGCTGTACTAGTACTGGGCTTAGCAACTGGTTCTACACCAGTGGGTATGTATCAACAGTTGATTGAGTGGCATAAAAAAGGGAATTTTGATTTTTCAAAAATTGCTACTGTAAATCTGGATGAATATAAAGGTTTGTCTCCAGACAATGATCAGAGTTACCGATATTATATGGATCAAAATTTATTGAACCATATAAATATTGAAAAATCCCATGCATATGTTCCAGACGGAATGGATGCAGACAGTGAGCATGCCTGTAAAGAATATGACAAGATAATTTCCATGGTAGGTGGGATTGATTTGTAGCTTCTTGGAATTGGAGGAAATGATCATATTGGATTCAATGAACCTGGAGTAGCATTTTAAAAAGAAACTCATTGTGTAAATCTTACAGAAAGTACTATCAAGGCAAATGCCCGTTTTTTTAAGAGCATGTTTCCTCTATAGCACTGATACGTTATGATCAGCGTGCACAGGGAATAACGGCACAGAATCAGATAGAAAAATGGGTGGATACACATTTTGACGATGCCAGGATGAAACATATTTACCCGAAAGCGAAATCAACACATTAACGAAAAGGAAATTAGGAAATCATATGGAAACAAAATCAGACAGTCGTCTTGGAACGGAAAAGATATTAAAATTGATGCTGCAGCTGGCATTGCCATCTGTATTAGCGCAGATAGTAAATGTTTTATATAATATTATCGACAGAATATATATAGGAAGGATTCCGGGAGTCGGAGCAGCAGCACTGACCGGAGTGGGAGTTACCTTTCCTGTCATTACGATCGTATCTGCATTTGCAGGATTTGCCAATGGAGGAGGAGCACCATTGGCAGCTATTGCTATGGGACAAAGAGACAATAAACGTGCAGAAAAAATTCTTGGGAATTCTACTTTTTTGCTATTAGTATTTTCAGGCGGGCTCATGGCAGTATTTCTGGGATTAAAAAAGCCATTGCTTTATATGTTTGGCGCCAGTGATTATACTATAGAATATGCGGCTTCGTATATAACAGTATATCTTCTGGGAACAGTTTTTGTGGAGCTTGCGGTAGGACTTAATACGTTTATCAGCTGTCAGGGATATGCAAGAACGGCTATGATTTCAGTATTAATCGGTGCAATAGTTAACATTATTCTGGATCCTGTTTTCATTTTTGTTCTGGATATGGGAGTTGTAGGAGCTGCGACAGCAACTGTGATTTCGCAGGCATTAAGTGCGGTCTGGGTGCTGCGTTTCCTGATTTCAGCGAAATCGCAGATCCATCTCCGAATTTCTGATTTGAAGCCAGACGTGAAAATCCTTGGCTCAATACTGGCATTGGGAGTATCTCCGTTTATTATGGCTGCTACGGAGAGTGCGATAACTATTGTAATGAATCATGGATTACAGACGTATGGCGGAGACTTGTATGTTGGATCTATGACAATTTTACAGAGTGTTCTACAGCTGATTTTTGTACCAATCAATGGATTCACAAATGGAGTACAGCCGATTATCAGTTATAATTTTGGCGCAGGACAGTTTGAACGTGTCAAAAAAGCAATAAAAAATATGCTTATTATCACATTTTTGTTTTCTTTTGCATATGTGATGTTTGCAATGATCTGTCCGGGTGTTTTTGCAGGAATGTTTACGAATGATGCGGATTTGATAGATCTGGTAAAGAGAGTTCTGCCGATATATATTATGGGAATGTCTATTTTCGGACTTCAGAGTGGAATACAGAGCTCTTTCCTTGGCCTGGGACAGGCGAAAATTTCTCTGTGTATTGCAATACTTAGAAAAGTAGTGCTGTTAATTCCTTTTGCTGTTATTCTGCCGCATTTCTTTGGTGTTATGGGTGTGTATTATGCAGAGCCAATTGCAGATATCATTTCTGTAGTTACTGCCTGTACGTTATTTTTGTTAAATATCAGAAAAATACTGTCACTGGATACGCTGGCAAAGGTCACACATACAGATGAAAAATAAAGGAATAATAAAATGTCCCTGCGTTACTTACGATGGTAACACAGGGACATTTTGTGTGATGGATAAAGTTTTTATTTACATATTTTCTGAACCAAAAGACAGGTAAAACTATTGTAATGAATGATTTTCTTTAGTTGTTCAATACAGATGGACAAAACCAGTGAAATTGAAAGTAAAACCATTACGATTAACAGAGGGTATTTAAAGCTATAGGTAAAATCATAAAACCATACTTTGCGAATGTAATTGTGTATAATAAAAATATTAGCCGAATATGTTCCAAGGAATATAAGAAGCTGTCGCAAACCAGGAATTATAACTATAAATTCACAGCAAAAAGAAGCAAAAACAACTGGAATTACTGCATCCCAAAATGGATAGAGTATATCCATTAATGGACCCTGTCGTAGAACCATAAGAACAAATAGTAGTAAAAATTCTATGAAAAATTTTACAAGATGGTTCCATTTTTGTGATTTTATGATATCCCAATTCATAATTTTAACAATGGTATTGTTGTAAGCACATGAAACTCCAACTGCAATACATAAAAGATAACGCCAGAAATTATGATTTGGAATAGAAACTGTAAAATTGATGACTGCGATCAGCCCAAGAAAAGGAACAGTCCCTATCTTCCTGATAAGTAAGTAAAAACATGGTACCAGCAGAATGATCACAATTGCCAGACTGTAATACCAATAAGTACCTAAAAAAGTAGGTGTGTGTAAAAGCTGTGCAAGTCCCAGCATATCTAAAATAAAATATGCGATACATACAGGAAATGAAGTTCCATAAATTTCTGCAAAGCGCCCTGGATCATAAAACAAAGCAAAAACGTCTACGAGCAGAAAAACCAAAATAAAACTGGCCAGAAGGCGGATCAGGCGGGAAAGTAATATATTTCTGAGGTCTTTCTGAGTTTGCTCTGCAGAATCAAAATGACAGGAACTTTTTATTTTCCAGGTAATTCCATAGGCACTGATAAATGCAAAAATACATACACAAATCTTGAAAAAGAGAGCAACATAATTCCATATGTTTTCTGGAATGATAAACGTAACGGCCTGACCCTTATAGCGCGCCGGACCTAAAAAACAGTGGTGACAGATCAGCATGACGATGGCAATTCCCTTAAGACAGAGAGATTCCTGACTGCCAAATGCATGAACTGATGAGGTAGTTGATTTTTTCATGATATACTCCAATATATTTTTTATGATATAAAATTTCCAGAGTGTGTTTGAAAAAGGGATGTGAACAGTAATGATGCCAGTGCCCATTTCGTGCCTGATAATAAAAAATCTTTGGCAAACTTATGATAAATCTTGCAAAATGGTATTTCAAACACACACGAATGTATTATATAATATATCTATTTCGTTAGCAATATTGGAATTTCAATATTGTGTATTGGGGCTCCGGTTATCGGGTACGGAGTGAACAGTAACGGGTTCCGTTCTCAGTAACAAATTTAGCACTTGACATTATACCCTACTTTAATGATATGATTAATCGAATTAGAATTTTACAAAGAAAAAAGACGGTTATGAGTAAATTGCGAAAGTAGCTTATAAATATCCGTTTGATAGTAACGAAGAGGAAAACAAGCAGGAGGTTTACACCATGGAAAATAAACTGGAACATTTAAAAGAATATCTGAAAGAACTCGGAAGCGTAGCGGTTGCTTTTTCAAGCGGCGTGGATTCTACTTTTCTGTTAAAGGTAGCGCATGATGTACTTGGGGACAAAGTAATCGCCATTACAGCCCAGTCATGTTCTTTCCCGAAAAGAGAACTGAATGAGGCAAAGGCATTCTGTGAGAAAGAGGGTATCAAACATGTGATCTGCCAGTCTGAGGAACTGGAGATTGAGGGATTTTCAAAGAATCCTCCGAACAGATGTTATTTATGTAAAAAAGAACTGTTTGAGAAGATTGGCGATATTGCGAAAAAAAATGGGATTGAATATATTGCAGAGGGATCAAATATGGATGATAACGGCGATTACAGACCAGGTCTGATTGCCGTAAAAGAGCTGGGAGTTAAGAGTCCGCTACGTGAGGCGAAACTGACAAAGGCAGAGATTAGAGAATATTCCAAAGAAATGGGGCTTCCGACCTGGGATAAACAGTCATTTGCCTGTCTGTCCTCCAGGTTTGTGTACGGTGAGACTATCAGTGAGGAAAAGCTTGGAATGGTTGAGAAAGCAGAGCAGCTTTTGCTTGACTATGGATTCCATCAGGTACGTGTCCGTATTCACGGTTTACTTGCAAGAATTGAGATTATGCCGGAGGAATTTCCGAAACTTTTGGAAAAAAATGTCCGAGAGGATATTGCAAAGAAATTTAAGGAGTATGGATTTACTTATGTGACCATGGATATTCTGGGATATCGTATGGGAAGTATGAACGAAACACTTGGCGAAAATGATAAAACGACTGCAGATAGCAGCCTTAAGGGTAAAAACGAATGACAGTAAAAGAGAGAATAGCAGCACTTCGTGCACGCATGAAAGAGACAGGAATTGATGCATATCTGATTCCTACAGATGATTTTCATGGTTCAGAATATGTAGGTGAATATTTCAAATGCAGAAAATATATCACAGGATTTACCGGTTCTGCAGGTACTGCGTTGATTATGCAGGATATGGCAGGGTTATGGACGGATGGACGTTATTTTATTCAGGCTGCAAATCAGCTGAAGGGAACAGGAATTACTTTATTTAAAATGGGTGAGCCGGAAGTTCCGACAGTTCATGAATTCCTGAAAAAAAATCTGACACAGGGAATGTGTCTGGGATTTGACGGACGTACTGTCAGTGCAAAAGAGGCAGCAGAATTAGAGAAAATGCTGGATGAAAACGGTGTGTCTCTCAGTGTTGATCATGATCTGGCAGGCGATATATGGGAAAACCGCCCGGTACTTTCCTGTGAACCGGTTACAGAGCTGGATATAAAATGGGCAGGAGAATCCAGAGCTGATAAATGCGCAAGAATCCGCAAAGCAATGGAGAAAAAGGGTGCAGATTTATTTGTACTGACCTCTCTGGATGATATTGCCTGGCTGTTAAATATACGTGGGGGAGATATCCACTGCTGTCCGGTGGTTCTTTCTTATCTGGTAATGACAAAAACAGAGATCAGACTTTTTGCAAATGAGAAAGCCTTTCAGACAGACGTACTGGAAGCACTGGAAAAAGATGGTGTGACTCTTTTTCCCTATGACAATATCTATGAGTATGTGAAAACATTTAAAAAGGACGAAAAAGTTCTTCTCTGCAAAAAGAAAGTCAACAGTCGTCTGGTTAGTAATATTCCGGCAGACACCCGTATTCTGGATGAAGAAAATCTTACACTTCTTCCCAAGGCGACTAAGAATCCTGTTGAGATGGAAAATGAACGCATTGCGCATATCAGAGACGGAGCTGCAGTTACAAAGTTCATATATTGGTTAAAGAAAAATGTTGGAAGGATTCCGATCACAGAATTAAGTGCAGCAGAAAAGCTGTATGAATTCCGTTCGGAACAGGAGGATTTCATAGATAACAGTTTTGATCCGATTATTGCCTATGGAAAGCATGCTGCCATTGTACATTATTTTGCAACACCCGAAACAGATATTCCTCTGGAACCAACCGGTTTTCTTCTGGCAGATACAGGAGGACATTATAAAGAGGGAACTACTGATATTACCCGTACTATTGTCATGGGACCCACTTCTGAGGAAGAGAAAAAGTACTTCACAGCAGTTTTGCGGGGAACTCTGAATCTGGGAGCCGCCAGATTTCTTCATGGCTGTACCGGCGTAAATCTGGATATTCTGGCGAGACAGCCACTGTGGGAAATGGGAGAGGATTTTAAGCATGGAACCGGTCATGGAGTAGGGTATCTTCTGAATGTCCATGAAGGACCCAATAGTTTCCGATGGAAAACTGTTCCGGGTGGAAATGCAGTGCTGGAGGAGGGAATGATCACCTCCGATGAGCCGGGATATTACAGAGAGGATGGATTTGGAATCCGTCATGAAAATCTGATGGTCTGCAAAAAAGCTGAAAAAACAGAGTATGGTCAGTTTATGTGCTTTGAATTTCTGACCATGGTACCTTTTGATCTGGATGGAGTGGTGCCGGAACTGATGAGTGTCCGGGAACGTAACCTTCTCAATGATTACCATGCACAGGTATATGAGAAGATTTCTCCATATCTGGATGAAGAAGAGAGAGAATGGCTGAAAGATGCCACAAGAGCAATCTGATAAAAATTAAGTAAAAATATTTGATAAAATCAAAAAGAGGAACGGCTGTGATGGACAGTAGTTCCTCTTTTTTGGGGTTATTCAGAGACTTTAGCAAACTGGCTGTTATACAGAGTGTGATAAAAGCCGCCTTTTGCGATCAGTTCATCATGAGTACCCTGCTCAATAATGCTGCCGTCTTTCATAACAAGGATCAGGTCTGCGTTTCGGATCGTAGAGAGGCGGTGAGCTACGATAAAGCTTGTTCTTCCATCCATCATTCGTTCAAACGCTTCCTGGATCTGTAATTCTGTTCTGGTATCAATACTTGAAGTAGCTTCATCCAGGATCAGCATCGGAGGCAGACAGAGCATAACTCTTGTGATACACAGCAGCTGTTTCTGCCCCTGGCTTAAGCTGTCTTCATTGAGCATGGTGTCCAGTCCTTTGGGAAGTCTTTGGATAAATTCCCAGCTGTGGGTAAGCTTGGCTGCTTCGATGATTTCGGTATCTGTAGCTTCCGGTTTGCCGATCGAGATATTGTCGCGGACAGTTCCGTTCTTGATCCATGTTTCCTGCAGAACCATACCATAGCTGCTTCTCAGAGAATGGCGGGTAATGTCTCTGATCTGTTTGCCGTCTACGGAAATGGATCCGGCATTTACATCATAGAATCTCATCAGAAGATTGATAAAGGTTGATTTACCGCACCCGGTAGGTCCTACGATGGCAATGCGCATACCTGGTTTTACATGAAGGTTGAAGTTCTCAATCAGTTTCTTTGATTCATCATAATGGAAGCATACATTCTTAATATCTACTTCACCCTTCACATCTTTCAGCGTCTCAGAAGCCTCTGTAACTTCTGGTTCCTCCTCCAGCAGATCAAAGATTCTGCCTGCACAGGCAAGAGCATTCTGAAGTTCTGTAACAACGGAACTGATGTCATTGAATGGCTTCATATACTGATTGGCATAGGAGAGGAGTACGGAAAGACCTCCGACTGTCAGTCTGCCTCCCGGGATAATGAACGCACCCACCAGTGCAACACAGGCATAAATAATATTATTGACAAAACGGGTGGAAGGGTTTGTCAGGCTGCTGTAAAAGACAGCTTTCAGGCTGCATTCCTGTAATTCTTCGTTGACTTTTGCAAAGCGTTCAGAAGATTTTTCCTCATATCCAAAGGCCTGAACTACCTTCTGGTTTCCAATCATTTCTTCAATGAGAGCAGTCTGGCGTCCTCTGGCGTCACTCTGTTTCCGGAACATCTGGAAGGTATGGGAAGAAATAAATTTGGCCACCAAAAAGCTTACGGGGGTCAGGACAATGACCATCAATGTAATCCAGAAGTTTTTGGAGAACATGAAGATCAGTGTTCCGATGATCGTTACGATTCCGGAAAAAAGCTGGGTAAATCCAAGCAACATACCATCAGACAGAATATCTGTATCTGCGATAATACGGCTGATGATATCACCGGTACTGTGTCCGTCAAGGTAAGAGAGGGGAAGTACCTGGATGTGTCGGATGGCTTTGGCACGGATATCCTTAACTGTCTGGTAGGTCATGCGGTTATTGATCACATTCATAAGCCATGTGGCAGCAGAAGAGAGGATGACCATTACAAGAATACGTGACAGATAGTACCACATCATTTCGAAGTTTACCTGATGTTGGGCAATGACCTGGTCAATGGCATTTCCGAACAGGATCGGGACATACAGCTGAAGGATAACGGAAACTGCCGCCAGTATGATACTGAGGATCAGCAGGAAACGGTATCTTCCGATAAAACGCAGTACTTTAAAAAAGGTTTCGCTGCTTTTGCTTTTAGCAGGATCCTTTACTGATGATCTGCTCATACAGTCACCTCCTTCATGATATTACCTGCAGATACAGAGGCGTATTTGTCTCTTTCTTCCGGAAACTGTGAGAAATAGATTTCCCGGTAAGTATCACAGGTGCGCAGCAGTTCAGCATGAGTACCCTTACCTGCCAGAGTACCGTTATCAAGGACAAGGATCAGGTCTGCCTGCTGAATGCTGGAGGAACGCTGGGATACCAGAAATGTGGTTACTCTCCAGTCAAGTCTGTTGAGAGACTTACGCAGTGCTGCATCAGTGGCAAAGTCCAGGGCACTGGCACTGTCATCCAGGATTAGGATTTCAGGTTTTTTTACCAGGGCACGGGCAATGGTAAGTCTTTGTTTCTGACCGCCGGAAAGGTTCTTGCCGTTCTGTTCCAGCATAAAATCAAGCTGTCCCGGTTTCCCCTCTACCACCTCTTTTCCCTGTGCTGTGGCAAGTGCCTGCCACAGATCCTCGTCAGAGGCATCTTCCCGCCCCCATTTCAGATTGTCACGGATAGAGCCCTTGAAAAGAGCTGCCTTCTGGGGAACAACGCCGATTCTGGAGCGGAGATCACTTCTGGTGTAATTCTCAATATTCTGACCGTCCAGCAGAACGGATCCTTTGCTGGCATCATAGAATCTGGAGATCAGATTTACCAGAGTGGTTTTTCCACTTCCGGTACCGCCAATAATACCTACTGTCTGGCCCTTTTTTACAGAAAAACTGATATGGGAAAGACTGGGGGCACCGGCTTTGCTGTACGCAAAGGTTACATCATCGAATACGATGGCATTTTCAGAAAGTGAAGCATCAGCAGTTGCTGTTGCAAGGTCCTTCGATGTCTGAGTAGAATATGTGGAGGAAGACGGGTAGTTCATAGTAGATTTCACTTTCAGGATATCTGCCACACGTCCTGCACATGCTGCGGATTTGTTTAGAGTGATGATCAGGGAGGCAAGCTTGATCAGCTCCACGATCATCTGAGCCATGTAGTTATAAAGGGCAACCACCTGTCCCTGCTGCATACCGCCCAGATTTACTTCTACTCCTGCTTTCTGGATCAGAATGACAGTGGCAATATTGATCAGTACGTAAGTGACCGGATTTAACAAAGCGGAAAGCTTTCCTACAAAGAGATTTAACTTTGTCAGCTCCTGATTGCGGGTATCAAATTCTGCAACAGCCTCCTTCTCACGGCAGAATGCACGGATAACGCGGACGCCTGTAAGGTTTTCTCTGGTCAGTCCGGTTACTGTATCCAGTTTTCCCTGTACCTTTTTGAACAGAGGAATACTGAGAAACATAATAACAAAGACAACCAGAAACAGAAACGGGATCGCAACAGCAAAAACCAGGGCACATTTAAAGTCGATAGTAAATGCCATGACCATGGAACCAAGTACAATAAACGGACTTCGAAGAAGAAGACGAAGTCCCATATTTAATCCGTTCTGAATCTGATTGACATCATCGGTGAGTCTTGTGATAAGAGTATCTGTTCCAAGAGTATCCAGCTCTGTAAAAGACAGACGCTGTATATGGTCATAAACTGCCTGTCTTAATTTAGTGGCAAAGCCTACGCTGGCTTTGGCTGCAAAGAACTGAGCTGTAATGCTACTGGCAAGACCAAGAGCTGCCATTAAAATAAGAATAAAAAATCTCTGGACAATGTATTTGTTGTCATGGTTTGCAATACCTACGTCAATGATCTGTGCAATGACGATAGGAACGATCAGGTCAAATACAACCTCCAGAAATTTAAAAAATGGCGCCAGGATGCTTTCTTTTTTGTAGTTTTTTAAATAAACTGCCAATGAACGCATTTTAAAAATTCCTTCCTTTCGTAAAAATCTTTCCTATATTATTTCTGCCTTTTTTGAAAAATAATACATTCAAAAGTGTATCATTTAAGACTTTTTTGTCAAGAAAAATGTACAAAAACAGGTGAACTTTGGAGAAAATTCAGCTTGACTTGAAAAAAAGATATTACTAAAATATTCCGTAGCGCTATTTGTGCGCCAACAACTGATAAATTATCATCACCATAATGAGGAAGAAAATTATGCAGATTATTGAGACATTTGGTCATTATGTTGAAAATTTGACTAATACAAAGCCAGACTCAGCCCGCTGGCTGCTAAAAACCGGCTGGGAAGCACAGAATCTGAAGTTCCGTTATATGCAGGACAAGAGACTGATGCCTGCAGACAGGCATCTTGCAAATCTGATGATGGATACCATGCTGCGTCCCCTTCAGAAACCGGAAGATTCTGTTATTGTAAGTATTTTTACTCCCTGCGAAATGATGCAGGAGGTGGGATTACATCCCTATAATGTAGAGGGATTTTCCTGCTATCTTTCTGCAAGCAAAGCGGAGAGAGCATTTTTACAGCAGGCAGAGAATCAGGGAATTGCAGAGACATTGTGCAGTTATCATAAGACATTTCTGGGTGCAGCGCAGAAAGGACTTTTGCCAAAGCCCAAATGTATTGTTTATACCAACCTGACCTGCGATGCCAACCTGCTTACATTCCGTACCCTGGCAGATTTCTACCAGGTACCTGTATTTGCCATTGATGTACCATGGAATCAGACGAAAGAGAATGTACAGTATGTGGCAGATCAGTTAAGGGATTTAAAAGTATTTCTGGAAAAAAATACAGGAAAAACAATCTCTGAGGACAGATTAAAGGAACGCCTTGTCTGCAGTAAGCGGACTCTGGAAAATTATAGGAAATATCAGCAGCTGCGTGCGGACAGATATGTGCCCTCTGATCTGGTCACACCGTTATATGCAGGAATGACCAACAATATCCTTCTTGGAACAGCAGAAGAAGAAAAGTATACACAGATGCTTCTTGAAGATATTAAGAAAGCACCGGCAGCGAAAGGGAAACACATTTACTGGATGCATACCATTCCGTTCTGGTCGGATGCAGTGCGCCAGGAGCTTTGCTTCAGCGAGAAAGCCCAGATTGTGGGATGTGAACTTGCAGAAACCTGTGAGCCGGACTTTGATCCTGAGAACCCCTTTGAAGCGATGGCGAGGAGAATGGTATATCATGCACTGAACGGAAGTGCCCTTAGAAGGATTGAAGCCGGCATCCGTCATGCGAAACAGGCAGGAGCAGACGGTGCTGTGTGGTTTGGACATTGGGGATGCAAGCACACCCTTGGTGCAGCACAGCTTGCAAAGAAGAAGTTCGAGGAAGCCGGTCTGCCCCTTTTGATCCTGGACGGTGACGGGTGTGATCGAAGCCATGGAGGAGAAGGACAGACTTCCACCAGGCTGGGAGCTTTTCTGGAAATGCTGGGAGGTGCCGAAAATGAATAAAACATATTATGTCTGTAAATATACCCCCATTGAGCTTCTGGAATCTCTTGGCGGGGAATGTGAGAACTTTAACCATATGCCGGATGGTTTTGACTTGGCTGATCAGGTTTCACATCCCAATATCTGTGGCTTTGGAAAAACACTTCTGGAAGGAGTCATGGAGGGAAAAATCAAGGAACTTGTTCTGGTGAGCTGCTGTGATACCATCCGAAGTGTTTATGACATTCTGCTGGAAAGTGGTAAGCTGGATTTTCTTTATATTTTGGATGTGCTTCACTGTGACAGTGCCTGCAGCAGAGAGCGTATGGCTGCACAGTTAAAAGGTCTGGCGGAGGCTTATGCGCAGTATAAAGGTACAGAGTTTGATGCCGGAAAATTCCGGGCTGCTTTCCATGTACAGGAAAAAATCACAAAGCCTCATATTGCAGTGCTTGGTGCCAGAATGGGGCAGGAATTATTTGAAATGACCAGTAAAGCTATGCCCCTTCCAGTAGAGAATGATACCTGTGTGCATAACCGCTCTGTGGGAAATATACTTCCACCGGAGGACGCTTCTTTTGATGAACTGATGGACTGGTATGCAGGTGAGATCCTGGGGCAGATTCCATGTATGCGTATGATGGACCCCACAGGCCGTAAGAAGCTTTATAATGATCCGTCTGTTGCAGGAATTATTTATCATACAGTGAAGTTCTGTGATTTTTACAGCTTCGAATATGCTGAGATTAAGAACCATACAGATGTACCTCTTTTAAAAATTGAATCAGATTATACTATTCAGAGCAGCGGTCAGCTTCTTACCAGGCTGGAAGCTTTTGCAGAGAGCATTCAGCCTGAAACACTGGAGCAGACCATAGATGGAGACACAAAAGGAGAGAGAAAAATGGGAAAAGGCTATTTCGCAGGGATTGACAGTGGTTCCACCAGTACAGATGTGGTGATTTTAAATAAAGATCATGAGATTGTGACCAGTATTATCCTGCCTACAGGAGCAGGAGCTGCTATTGGAGCAGACCGTGCCCTTGCAGAGGCATTGAAAGAGGCCGGATTGCAGAGAGAAGATATTGATGCGCTGGTTACTACCGGATACGGACGTACAGCTATTAAAAATGGTGATAAGAGTATCACAGAGATCACCTGCCATGCAAGAGGTGCGCATTTCCTGAATCCGGAAGTCCGTACTGTTATTGACATTGGCGGACAGGACAGCAAGGTGATCCGACTGGATGAGAACGGTGCAGTTGCAAACTTTGTTATGAATGACAAATGTGCGGCAGGAACCGGACGATTTCTGGAAATGATGGCACGTACCATGGAAATGAATCTGGATCAGATGAGCGAATGTGGGCTGGAATTCAAAGAAGATATTACAATTTCCAGTATGTGTACAGTGTTTGCAGAATCAGAAGTTGTATCTCTGATCGCCCAGAATAAGGCAACAGATGATATTGTCCATGGTCTGAATAAGGCGGTTGCTGTAAAAACCGCAGCTCTTACCAGACGTGTGGGCGGTGAGGAGAAATATATGATGACCGGTGGTGTTTCTAAGAATAAGGGTCTGGTAAAGACACTGGAAGAGAAGCTTGGAACAAAGCTGGTAATCAGTGACAAAGCTCAGCTTTGCGGTGCACTTGGCGCAGCACTGTTTGCGGCTGATATGGCTGATGTATAAAAATTATTTAAATATCCAGGGATTTTACAAGGTGGAAATCTCTGGAATTTTTATACTTTTTTTATAAAAGTTTAATTTTCTATTGACGAGTTCAAATTTAAGAGCTATAGTATACCACAGTAACAGCAATTAACGAGGTGAAGTTTGCAGGAAAGAGGAAGCCACACAAAAGGCTATACCCGCCGAAGGAGTAAAACTCTCAGGTTCCCTGGATGCAGGGAAGAACTGCAAATGGATCGTTTCTCTGGAGACACCCGTTAGATCGGGGGCCGAAGGTGCAAATAACATGGAATGTGGATAACTTCCCACAACTGGTTATCTGATCCGTGTTTTGAATCTCTCAGGCAAAAGGACAGAGGATGCTTTATCATCCCTGCTGATTCATTTTAAATATATGAACAGTATTTTCTGAACTTCTGATTTTTGAAACGGTCTGTTATTACTTTGTTTCCCAGCTGTACAATATATTACACTTTTTAAAAGAAAAAGGAGATTTATTATTATGTGGGAAGCGATCAATTCTTTTTTGACAACAGTAGACAATCTGGTCTGGGGCGTACCCCTTATGGTCCTGATCATGGCAGGTGGTATCCTGTTAACTGTCAGACTCGGACTTCTTCAGATACGAAGACTCCCCCTTGCATTAAAATGGATGTTTAAAAACGAAGAAGAAGGCGATGGTGAGATTTCCAGCTTCGCAGCTTTATGTACAGCACTGAGCGCTACAATCGGAACCGGTAATATAGTCGGTGTTGCAACTGCTGTCTGCGCCGGTGGTCCCGGAGCTTTATTCTGGATGATTCTTGCAGCATTCTTCGGAATGGCAACAAAATTCTCTGAAGGTCTTCTTGCAGTGAAATACCGTGTGGTAGCAGAAGACGGTCACAGCCTTGGCGGTCCTTTCTATTACATTGAGAAAGGTATGGGAACAAAATGGAAATGGCTTGCAAAGATCTTTGCATTCTTTGGCGTATGTGTAGGCCTTTTCGGAATCGGTACATTCAGCCAGGTAAATGGTATTTCCAGTGCAGTTCAGAATTTCTTTGATCCGAACAAATCAAACTGCGTGAATATCCCATTCCTTGGAGAGTATTCCTGGGCAGTTGTAATTTCTTCCCTGATCCTTGCAGCCTGTGTTGCAGCAATCCTCATCGGAGGTCTGAAACGAATTGCAACAGTCAGCCAGATTATTGTACCGTTTATGGCGGTGATTTATCTGATCTTCAGTGTTGCGTTGATTCTTTTAAACATTACAGAGATTCCGGCAGCAATCGTTACAGTTGTGAAGGGAGCCTTTAATCCGTCAGCGGTGACAGGCGGTGTGGTAGGAACAATGATCGTATCCATGCAGAAAGGTGTGGCTCGTGGTATCTTCTCAAACGAAGCAGGTCTTGGTAGCGCACCTATTGCAGCAGCAGCAGCTCAGACAAAAGAGCCTGTACGTCAGGGCCTTGTAAGTATGACTGGTACATTTATTGATACGATCGTGATCTGTACAATGACAGGTCTTTCCATCGTACTGACAGGTGCATGGCAGGTAGAAGGTCTGGAAGGTGTTCAGGTAACTACCTATGCATTCCAGCACGGACTTCCGATCCCTGGACAGGTTTCTGCATTTGTATTAATGATCTGTCTGGTATTCTTTGCATTTACTACGATTCTTGGATGGGATTATTACAGTGAAAGATGTCTGGAATATCTGACAAACGGACATAAGAAAACAATCCTTACATACCGCTGGCTTTACATTCTGGCAGTGTTTATCGGACCGTATATGACAGTAAGTGCTGTATGGACGATCGCAGATATTTTCAACGGACTGATGGCGATTCCGAATATGATCGCATTGTTCGCATTAAGCGGAGTAATCGTAAAAGAAACAAAAACATTTTTTGCAGCAGAAAAGCATAAAATGTAAGAAATCAAAAGTAATAAAATAACTAAAAACAGTGAATCCTCTGATTATGGAACTTAAATCCTGATCAGAGGATTTTTTTGCTTATGTTTGACTGAATATGACTTTCTTTTGTGCAAAGTTAACCAAAATCAGTCATTATTTTTATGAATTAGTTTGATTGACTTTGAACGAATATGACATTATACTAAGACCGTAAACAAAAAGCAGTCACGAACATGCAGAAACGACATGAAAATATGTACTATTGGAATCTTTTTGGGCAAGTGCAATAAAGACTCTAAAAGTATATCAATATAAAACGGGAGGAAAAGAAGAGATGATTTACACGGTAACTTTTAATCCATCTCTGGACTACATCGTTTCAGTAGATGATTTTAAACTGGGACTGACAAACAGAACAAGTTCAGAGCTGATGCTTCCGGGGGGAAAGGGAATCAATGTTTCCACAGTCCTTATGAATCTTGGGATTGAGAACACTGCACTTGGATTTGCAGCAGGGTTTGTAGGGGAAGAAATTATCCGCAGATTACATGAGATGGGAGTGAAATCCGAGTTCATTCGGATCAGCGAAGGGGTTTCAAGAATCAACCTGAAACTGAAATCTATTGACGGAACCGAGATCAATGGTGCAGGACCGATGATCAGCAAGGATAAAGTAGAGGAACTGATGAAGAAGCTGGAAGAACTTGGAGAAGGAGATGTACTTTTCCTGGCAGGCAGCATTCCATCTTCTATGCCGGATGACATGTATGAACAGATCATGGCAAGGCTGGATGGAAAAGGTGTGATGATCGTAGTTGATGCAACAAAGGATCTTCTGGTCAATGTTCTGAAATATCATCCATTCCTTGTAAAGCCAAACAATCATGAACTGGGCGAGATCTTCGGTGTAGAATTAAAAACAAGAAAAGATGTAATTCCTTATGGAAAGAAACTTCAGGAAAAAGGTGCAAGAAATGTGCTGATCTCCATGGCTGGCGAAGGTGCGGTTCTGATAGCAGAGGACGGACAGGTATTTGAAGAACCTGCACCGAAAGGCAGACTGGTCAATGGTGTGGGTGCTGGAGATTCCATGGTAGCAGGATTTGTTGCAGGCTGGATGGAGAAGAAGGATTACGAACATGCATTCCACATGGGAATTGCGGCAGGAAGTGCAAGTGCATTTTCTGAAAATCTTGCAACAAAGGAAGAAATAGAAGCGGTTTATGGTCAGATAACCGAAAAATAATAAAGGGGGAAGAAAAGATGAGAATAACAGATCTGCTTGACAGACGAAGCGTATCGCTGACAGCTGCTCCGAAAACAAAGTCAGAAACTCTGGATATGGCAGTTGATCTGATGGTAAAGAGTGAGAAGATCAGCGATCGTGAGGCTTATCGTAAACAGGTATATTTAAGAGAAGAAGAGAGCACGACAGGTATTGGCGAGGGAATTGCCATTCCTCATGGTAAATGTGATGCAGTTAAGAAGCCGGGGCTTGCGGCAATGGTCATCAAAAATGGTGTAGAGTTTGAAGCACTGGACGACGAACCTGTAACCTTATTATTCCTGATCGCAGCACCGAATACAGAGGATAACATTCACCTGGATGTACTCAGTAAGCTCTCTGTGATGCTGATGGATGAGGAGTTTACAGAATCTCTCCGCAATGCATCTTCTGTAGATGAGTTTATGGACATTATTGACAGGGCAGACAGTGAAAAGAAAGATATTGATGAGAGACTGGCAGATACCGGATCAGCAGAAGGAACACAGGCGAAGATCCTTGCTGTTACTTCTTGTCCTACCGGTATCGCACATACGTACATGGCAGCAGAAGGAATTGAAAAAGCTGCAAAAGCAAAGAACTGTTTTATAAAGATCGAAACCCGCGGATCCGGCGGTGCAAAGAATGTGCTGACAGATCAGGAGATTGCTGATGCAGACTGTATTATTGTCGCAGCAGATGCCAAAGTTCCCATGGAACGTTTCGATGGTAAAAAAGTGATCGAATGTCAGGTATCCGACGGAATCAGTAAAGCAGATCAGCTCATTGACAGAGCAATCAATGGGGATGCACCGGTCTACCACGCAGCAGCCGGTTCCCAGACATCTTCTGCCGGTAACAAATCCGGCGGCAGTGTAGGACATAAGATCTATATGCAGCTGATGAATGGCGTATCTCATATGCTTCCGTTGGTTGTAGGCGGTGGTATCCTGATCGCCATTGCGTTCCTGATCGATGGATTAAGTGTAGATTTAAGTGCGCTTCCGGCAGATCAGAGAGCAAACTTCGGTACCATTACTCCGGTAGCGGCTCTGTTTAAAGGCATCGGTGGTACAGCATTCGGATTTATGCTTCCGATCCTTGCCGGATTTATTGCAATGGCAATCGGTGACAGACCGGCACTTGCACTTGGTCTGGTAGGCGGTATGATGGCAGCCAACGGTAAATCTGGTTTCCTTGGAGCTTTGCTTGCAGGCTTTGCAGCCGGTTATATTATTCTTGGACTTCGTAAATTATGTGATAAACTTCCGGAAGCCCTGGAAAAGATCGCTCCTGTTTTAATCTATCCTGTAGTTGGAATCCTTGTTATGGGACTCCTGATGACATTTATCGTAGAGCCGGTTATGGGCGGTATCAACACAGGTCTGAATAATGCCTTGACAGGAATGGGAAGTTCTAGTAAAGTAATACTTGGCATTGTGCTTGGCGGAATGATGGCTATTGATATGGGTGGTCCGTTCAACAAAGCAGCATATGTATTCGGAACAGCTGCAATTGCAGCAGGTAACTATGATATTATGGCAGCAGTTATGATCGGCGGTATGACACCTCCCTGCGCAATTGCACTGGCAACACTGCTGTTTAAGGATAAGTTCACAAAAGAAGAGAGAGATGCAGGTCCTACCAACTTTATCATGGGTCTTGCATTTATCACAGAAGGTGCGATTCCATTCGCAGCATCTGACCCCCTTCGTGTACTTCCTTCCTGTATCGTAGGATCTGCGGTGGCAGGAGCGATTTCCATGGCATTCGACTGTACACTGATGGCACCACACGGTGGAATTTTCGTATTCCCTGTGGTTGGAAACGCAGTTATGTACCTGGTCGCACTGGTTGCGGGAACAGTAATCTCTGCGGTTCTGCTTGGTCTGTTAAAGAAGAAAGCAGCATAAGCACCGAAATAAGAAAAGCAATAACAAAAAATTAAAATAAAGAACATGGAGGATATCAAAATGAAAGAATTTAAGTATGTGGTTACAGACAACGAGGGAATCCACGCACGTCCGGCAGGAGAACTTGTAAAACTGGTAAAAGGTTTTGAATCTACAGTATCTATCGAAAAAGAAGGAAAGAAAGTAGACTGCAGAAAACTTCTTGCACTGATGGGACTTGGCGTTAAGAAAGGTCATGAAGTAACATTCACAATCGAAGGTGCTGATGAAGAAGCAGCATACGAAGCAGTAAGCAAATTTATGCAGGAGAATCTGTAATTAGCGGAATTAAATATAAGGAATAAGAGGGACAGGAGATGATGCAATCATCTCCTGTTTCTGTTATAATGAAATAGAGAATATAATCATCAGGTAAAGCTCATTGAAAATCGCCTTTGGCGATGGGGTTTATAATATTTGAATTAAAATAGATAAATGGAGGCACAGTATGCTGACAGAACAGAGACATGAAATTATTCTGAGGCTTCTGGAGGAAAAAAAGAGTATCACTGTTACGGAACTGAAAGAACTTCTGGATGCATCAGAGTCCACAGTGCGCAGAGATATCACAGCGCTGGATAAAGCAGGAAAGCTTACCAAAGTTTTTGGCGGGGCAGTGGCATTAAATCACAAGGTAACTGCCTACGAACCCACAGTAGCGCAGAAATCAGAACTAAATAAAGAAGAAAAGAAAAAGATAGCAAAATATGCAGCCAGTCTTATTTTACCGGATGACTTTGTTTATCTGGATGCAGGAACTACCACAGGGCTGATGTTAGAATATCTGGAAGGTACACAGGCATCCTTTGTCACAAATGCAGTATCCCATGCGCAGACGTTGGCGAAGATGGGGATTCGCGTCTACCTGATCGGGGGAGAACTGAAGAGTTCTACAGAGGCGGTTGTCGGAAGCCAGGCGATGCAGATGATCCAGATGTATCATTTCACCAAAGGCTTCTTTGGAACGAATGGAATCGCGAAAAGAGAGGGCTTCACAACACCGGATGCCAATGAGGCAATCGTGAAGAGCACAGCGATGAAACAGTGCAAAGATGTGTATGTTCTGGCAGATACGACTAAGTTTGGACAGGTGAGTTCTGTGACATTTGGGGAATTTGCAGATGGATGTATTCTGACGGAAGAGATTCCGGAGGAATATAGGGAAAGCAGAAATATTCTGAAGGTATAAATTAAGTAATGGGAGTGGTATCAATAAGTTGATATCTTGATTATTGATTCAAAAATCAATTTATAGATATATTAACCGAATCAAGTAAGTCCCCTGCGGGGGTTGCTATTTTGAATGGGAGAGGGTGTATTGATGAAGTTTGCACATATTGCGGATCTGCATATTGGGAAAAGAGTGCATGATTTTTCTATGTTGGAGGATCAGAGGTATATATTGGATCAGATGCTGGGAATTTTTGAAGAACAGCGTGTTGATGGGATTCTGATTGCCGGGGATGTTTATGATAAGGTGGTGCCGTCGGCGGAGGCGGTGCAATTGTTTGATGAGTTTATTACGAGGCTGGCGAAGTTGAAGATGCCGGTGTATATGATCAGTGGAAATCATGATTCAGCGGAGAGGCTTTCTTTTGGGGCGAAGTTGTTTGAGAGTAGTGATATTTATATTTCGCAGGTTTATGATGGGAATGTGAAGAAGATTGGGCTGGAGGATGAGTATGGGTTGGTGAATGTTTATCTTCTGCCGTTTTTGAAACCGGCGACGATGCGGCATGTCTTACAGCGGGATGATATCGAAAGTTATGAGGATGGCGTTATGGCTGCGTTACAGGAATGTGAGGTGGATGCTTCGCAGAGGAATATTCTGGTTGCGCATCAGTTTGTGACGGGGGCTGACAGGTGTGATTCTGAGGAGACTTCGGTAGGTGGTCTTGATAATGTGAGTGCAGAAGTATTTGATAAATTTGATTATGTGGCGCTGGGGCATATTCACAGGCCGCAGAAGATGGGGAGAGAGACGCTGCGTTACAGTGGAACGCCGTTGAAGTATTCTTTTTCTGAAGTAGATCATAAGAAATCGGTGACGATCGTGGAGTTATTAGAAAAAGGGAACGTGCAGATTAATACGGTTCCATTGGTTCCTATGAGGGATATGCGAAAAGTTCGCGGAACTTATATGGAAGTGACGGCGAAGGAGAGGTATACTGCGGAGAATAAGATGGACTATCTTCAGATTACATTGACAGATGAAGAGGATGTGCCGGGTGCGTTGCAGAAACTGCGTACGATTTACCCGAATCTGATGCGGCTGGAGTATGATAATAAGCGCACCAGGGAGAACAGGGAAGTTCAGGCTGTTGAGGCACAGGAGCAGAAGTCGGAGCTGGAGTTGTTTGGGGAGTTTTATGAACTTTTGAATAATGAGCCGATGAAGGAAGAGCAGACGGAGTTTATGGAAAGGCTGATTCAGAATCTGAAGGAGGTGCAGGCATGAAACCATTGAAGCTGACATTATCTGCATTTGGACCGTATGCAGGTGAGACGGTGATTGATTTTACGCAGTTTGGAGGTCAGGGACTGTTTTTGGTGACAGGAGATACAGGGGCTGGAAAGACTACGATTTTTGATGGGATTACGTTTGCCCTGTACGGGGAAACCAGCGGTGGAATTCGTGAGGCATCGATGCTTCGAAGTAAGTATGCAAAGCCGGAGGCACCTACTTATGCGGAATATGTTTTTGAATATAAAGATAAGGTGTATACGGTAAAAAGGAGTCCGGATTATGAGCGCCCGAAGGCCAGAGGTACTGGGATGACGATGCAGAAGGGGGAAGCATTGCTGACTTTTTCTGATGGGAAGTCGCCGGTGACGAAGCTGAAAGAGGTAAATCAGGCGATTACAGAGTTGCTTGGGCTAGATATGAAGCAGTTTACGCAGATTGCCATGATTGCGCAGGGAGATTTCAGAAAGCTGCTTCTGGCGGATACAGAAGAGCGGAGCAATATTTTCAGGAAACTTTTTCATACAGATATTTACAAGGTTATTCAGGAGAAGCTGAAATTTGAGGCGGGCAGTCTGGATAAGGCGTATAAAGAGCTGTTGCGCAGTATCCGGCAATATACGGAACAGGTCAGGTATCCGGCACAGGATACACTGGGACAGCAGTGGGAGTTGCTTGAGAAGAATGGATTTGAGGGAAATCTGGAAGAAGGACTGGAACTTCTGGGAGAGCTGCTTAAAGCAGATAAAAAAGTTCTGAAAGATTTAAATAAGCAGATTAAAGAGAATGATATAAAACTGGAAGATGTGAATCAGCTTTTAGGAAAGGTTCATAAAGAAGCGGATGCAAAAGTAAAAAGGGAACAGCTGCAAAAAGAGATGGAAATGTTGATTCCGCAGCTTACAAAAGCAAAAGAAGAGGCAGAAAATGCTGCGACAGAACCAGAACAGGTTCAGCAGTTGTTGCTTTCCATACAGAAAGAAAAAGAAAATCTGGATCGCTATACAAGGCTGGAAAATCTGATAAAAGAACTGGAAGATGCCGGTGCGCAGATAGAAAATCTGAAAAAAAACAGCGTGTCTCTGGATGAGAAACAAAAAGGGGCAGGCAGCATTCTGGAAGAGAAACAAAAAGAATATCAGACAACAGATAAGACTGAGAAAGAGAAAGCGGAAACGGATTATCAGAAGGAGAAGATTGATAATCTCTATACAGAAATCCACAAAAATTGTGGGAATCTGGATTTTCTGCATACAAAAATTCTGGAATTGGAGAAGCAGTCCGAGGAAGAAGAAACACTTTCTGAGAAATTAAAAAAGAATCTGGGTGAGCTGGAACAAAAACTTATTTCTGGTGAGAATCTGGAAGTTAAAGAGAATAATCTGATTCAGCGAATGCAGCATATCAGAAAGATGAAAGAGCAGCAGATACGTTGTCAGAATTTTGCAAAAGAGGCAGAAAGCAAAAGAGCAGCATATCTGGCCGCGTCTGCGAAGCTGGCAGAAACAAAAGATCTTTTAAATAAAATGGAACAGGCTTTTCTGGATGCGCAGGCGGGTGTTCTTGCAGCCAAACTGCGAGAGGGAAGTCCGTGTCCTGTATGTGGATCTGTTCATCATCCAAAGCTTACACAGATTCCGGAAAAAGTACCGACAGAAAAACAGTTGAAACAGCAGAAAAAACTTGCGGAAATGGCAGAGAAAGAAGCTTCTGCAGCAAGTGTGCAGGCAGGAGAAGCTGCCGGACTGTTACAGCATTCACAGGAAGAATTACAGGAAAATTACAAAAATTATGCAGTACAGTACCTGGATGTGGAAAAAGAGGATGTTTCAGTGACACAGCAGCTTCTTGAGACACAGGAAAGCGTTGTTCAGATACAGATAGAAGAAATCCAAGAGCAGAAAAAAGCTCAGCAGGCTATCTTGAAGCAAAAGGAAGAAATGACTTTGCAATCAGAGGAGCACGAGAAAGAATATCAGAAACTTCGTATCAGTCTTGAAAAGAGAAAAAGCCAGCAGGAGAGTATCAGTGAGCAGCTTCAAAGCCAGCTGGATAATCAGCTGCTTGAGTCAATGTATAAAGAGGACAGGCAAAAAAGCGACGAGAACTTAGTATTGCTACAACAACAGATTGATAAGGTGGAAGAAAATCATCAGCAAAATTGTGATAATATGCTGTTACTTGTGAATAGGGGAAAGAATGCAGAAAAATGGCTGAAAGAGCAACAGAATTTCCTGAATCAGAAGCAGGAAAAACTGGCGGGACTTCTGGAATACAGAAAACTTCTGGAGACGCAGATCACTAAAATACAGACGGATCTTACTGTTTTTACAGATAAGATAAATCAAAATCAGCAGCAGATAGCGGCAGAGAAATCACGATATGATCAGCTCCTGAAACAGAAAGAGACAATGGAAAAAGAGCTTGGAGAGCGCACGAAAGAGGAAATCCTGTCTCAGATCCAGAGCCAGACACAGAAACGTCAGGAACTGGAGCTGCATTATAAGACAATAACAGAGAAAAAAGATGCCTTAGAGAAGAGAATGACAGAGCTGAATTCAGTAATCACATCTTTGACAGAACAGTTAAAAGAATCTGTAAATATTTCATCAGAAGATTTAGAAATTCAGAAGGAAAGTTTTCAGGAGCAAAAGAAAATACTTTCATCAGAACGTGATGAAGTTCATGCCCGTCTGGAAATCAACGGTGATATGTATGAAAAAGTCCGCAGGCAGCAGACCGAACTTATGAAAACGGAAACCCGATGGAAATGGATGAAATCTTTGTCAGATACCGCAAATGGCACGATAACAGGTAAGGCAAGAATCATGCTGGAAACTTACATTCAGATGCAGTATTTTGACCGTATTCTTGCGAGAGCAAATATCCGGCTGATGACAATGAGTGGTGGTCAGTATGAATTGATCCGGCGAAAAGAAAATAAAAGCAGAGTAGGAAAAACCGGACTGGAACTGGATGTTATCGATCATTATAACGGAAGCAACCGAAGCGTCAAATCTCTTTCAGGTGGAGAATCTTTTCAGGCTTCATTATCTCTGGCGCTTGGTCTTTCTGATGAGATTCAGTCAAATTCAGGTGGAATTCAGCTGGACACCATGTTTGTGGATGAAGGTTTCGGATCTCTGGATGAAGATTCACTGGATCAGGCAATCCGCGCGTTAAAAGATTTAAGTCAGGGAAGCAGATTAGTGGGAATTGTTTCTCATGTATCAGAACTGAAAGAGCGTATTGACAAAAAAATCATAGTGAATAAAAAAAGAACAGAAGATGGAATTGGCAGTGCTGTTACAATAGAAAATTAAGAAGGAGGTGTGGCTTTTTTGCCACACCTGAGATAAAAGAAAAAAGTTATATAAAATTAACTTGACAGCAGAAGTCTTTTAGTATATATTAAAACATGAAGTTAGATTTAACTAACCAAGACCGCTGTTGAATGGCAGCAAATAAGCTTTGCAGAGATTAAATTTAGAGAGAACTGTTTGTAAAGCTTTATTTTTTAATACATAGTTAGTATATGCTAACCGAATGAATTTATTATAAGAGAGGATATCTGACATGCTGGAGAAATCTGTGATCGAACATTGTTCACCTACATTGGCATCTATTAAAACCGGAAATCTTTTTACATATAAATATGAATCTGAGGAAGAATTATGGAAGAGCGTAGACGATTTTAATGAATGCGTAAAGGAAAAAGGTGTTTCCATCACAGTCCTTCGCAAGAGTGAAAGTAAGGCACTGATCTATGTCTGCCGTTTTTCCAGCCTGGAAAGAGATCTGAAGAAACCCGGTGTAGCAAAATTTATGAAGAAATACGGCTATGAGAGTACGGATCCTGCATATGCTCTGGAAAGACTGAGAGGCCGTCTTGCGCAGCGTGAGGATTTTCCTCATGAGATAGGTTTGTTTCTTGGATATCCGTTGGGGGATGTGATAGGGTTTATTAAAAATGCGGGGCAGAATTGTAAATGTGTGGGCTGTTGGAAAGTTTACTGTAATGAATGTGAAGCGGTGAAAGCCTTTGCGAGATTCAAGAAATGTACCAGCGTATATGTTCGGCTTTGGAACCAGGGAAGAAGTGTTCGCCAGTTGACAGTAGCGGCGTAAATATCCTAAATTAAACGAATTACGAACATCGTTTGACAAGGGTGTGTTTCTATAACATCGAACAGGTACGGGAATAAATAACGTTTGTTTAAGAAGTTGTATAATAGAAAAGTCATATGACTTTTTATTATAAATAGAAAGAGAATTACTGTTAAAGCAGATTTTAAGGAGGATTTTAATCATGAGTAAAGTAGCAGTTGTTTATTGGAGCAGCACAGGAAACACAGAGGCAATGGCAAATGCAGTTGCAGATGGAATTAAGGAAAAAGGCGGCGAGGCTGTTCTTCATACTTGTGAGGATTTTGACGGATCTAAAGTAGCTGAATATGATGCAATCGCTTTTGGATGCCCGGCAATGGGAGATGAAGTTCTGGAAGATACAGAGTTCGAGCCGATGTTTGATGGATGTAAAGATGCACTCAAAGGCAAAAATATCGCTCTGTTTGGTTCTTACGGATGGGGAGATGGCGAATGGATGCGCAACTGGGAAGACTCCTGCAAGGAGGCTGGTGCAAACCTTGTATGCGAAAGTGTGATCTGCCAGGAAGAACCGGATGATGAAGCTACAGAAGCATGCAAAGCACTGGGTGCTGCATTAGTATAATTGAACTAAATATGAGAAAATAGTGATTTACGTAATAAATCAGCGGGTTCTAAATATTTAAAGTGCGAAAAAGAGACTGTTTACACATTAAGATGTAGCAGTCTCTTTTTTTCAGGTCAAAAGTGTTTCGTGTTCATGGAGCGTACGATATTCTCTTGGCGTACATCCATAACATTCCATAAAATATTTGGAAAAATAACTTAAATGATTAAATCCGCACAAGATCGCAATCTCTGTTATGCTTTTCTGCGTAGTGCACAGAAGACGGCAGCTGATCTTTAATCGGTAGGTATTGAGAAAATCCACAGGTGACTGCTGCATATAATGCTTGAATATCTGGCAGCATTTACTCCTTCCCACATGACCGGCTGCTGCAATATCCGTAAGCGATATTTTCTCAGGGTAGTGTTGATAAATAAAGGATACCATATCTTTCTGAATATTCAGTTCCTGTTCGGACTCTGATTTATTTTTTGCAGCTGACAGCAGATCAGTGCGGATAAGAAAGCTCCATAGTTCCAGCATACAGCTTATAACACCTAATTCATAACCTGAATCAGAATCTTCTTTCAACAGGAGAACTTCCTGTAAATATCTGCCGACTTTCACCCCTGCTTCATCATTTGAGTAAAAATGATGAAATTCCAGGCTGGTGTTTTCGAAAAAAAGGAAGAAAATATTTTTCCTGTAATATCTGGTTATTCCCAAACAAAGAAGGGTGAAACAGAATACAGAGAAAATAGCAGTCCTGTTGTTCAAAAGCATATCCGTAATGCATCTGTCTTGCATTGACCATCACGGAATCACCTTCATTTAAGATAAGTCTTTTTCCGTTCACATAATATCTCATTTTTCCAGTGATAATATAGATCCATTCAATATCATCATGCCAGTGACAGGGAGCACACATATTATAATATGAAGCAAGATGTGCAGCACGGATATACAAAGGAATTCCGGCCTGATCATAAGGAACTACTTCTGAAGAATCTGGCATAAGCTCTGTTCTGATTAATCCCATAAATTCACCTCGCGTACGATTTTTATAAAAAATAAGGACTATTCTGATAGATTACTGTATCTGAGAATACTATAATTATAACATCTGCAGATGTAAAAAATCAATCAGAGGGATATAATGGAATCAGAAAAAAGAATTTTTTACAGAAAGCTAAGGGGACTGGTATTTCCAATCGCAATCCAGAATGTTATGACTGCGCTGGTAAGTGCTTCTGATGCGTTTATGCTGGGATTTGTCAGCCAGACATCATTATCTGCTGTTTCACTGGCAACACAGATACAGTTTGTACATAATCTGTTTATGCTTGCCCTTACGATTGGCGCGACAACTCTGGCTGCGCAGTACTGGGGAAAAGGCGATACAGATTCAGTAGAGGAGATTCTGGCGATCGCTCACAAAATTTCTATGGCTGTATCAGTTGTATTTTTTATAGCTGGAATGTTTTTTCCGGGATTTCTTATGAGAATATTTACGAATGACATAAAATTGATTCAGGCAGGAATTCCGTATTTTCGAATTGTGAGTGTTTCTCATCTGTTTATGGGATTTTCGCAGATTTATCTCTGTATTATGAAAAACAGCGGAAGAACTGCAAAGAGTACCATCTATGGATTAGTAGCGGTTGTGATTAATATTGGATTTAACCAAACTGCGAAGCAGATATTTGGTGTAGAGCCACGTAGCGAAAGCGGATTGCGAATATCCGATTGACCAGTTAAAAATAAAAACGTAAAGGAGAAGATAACAAATGAATCAGAGAGAAAGAATGTTAAGCGGACTTCCGTACAAAGCGTGGTTAGATGGGCTTGAAGAGGACAGACAGGCATGCAAACAGAAGATTTATGATTTTAATCAGCTGCCACCGTCCAGACAGAGCAAAGAAGCTCCACAGATGATCAAAAATATTTTGGGAAAAACAGGAGAAAGTGTATGGGTGGAAGCACCATTTCATTGCGATTACGGCTGGAATATCGAAGTTGGTGAGAATTTCTATGCCAATTATAATCTGACAATCCTTGACGTAGGCAAAGTAACCCTTGGAAAAAATGTCCAGATTGCGCCGAATGTTTCCATCTACACAGCAGGTCATCCGGTTCATCCGGACAGCCGTAATTCCGGATACGAATATGGAATTCCTGTTACGATTGGAGACAATGTATGGATTGGTGGAAACACAGTGATTCTTCCGGGAGTTACCATTGGAAATAATGTAGTGATCGGTGCCGGAAGTGTAGTTTCCAAAGATATTCCGGACAATATGATCGCTGTTGGAAATCCATGCAGAGTGATCCGTGAGATCACAGATGAGGACAGAATTTACTATTTCAAAAAACAGAAATTTGATGATGAAGCATGGAACGAGATAAATAATAAATAAACACAGATTATATATGATACGATTATTTATGCTTATGAGAAGGCTGCTGTAATGGGAATCAAACCTATCCGGCAGCCTTTTATACGGTTAATCAATGGTGATTTCGGAAAAAGCAAAGAGCAGAATCAGAAAGGGTTTGAGTCAATGACAGAAATTTTCGGAAAAATCATCGTAAGATGTTGCAAAATGACAGAAAAGAGGAGTTTTTGCGCATGACATACCATGGAAAATATGATATGATGGACACAGAGATAAAAATTCGCACAATTAGATAAAAATTAAGAAAATATGCTGAAACAGTATATGGGAAGGAGACTTTATATTATGGGATTAATCAAAGCAGCCGCCGGTGCATTTGGCGGAACAATGGCAGATCAGTGGAAGGAGTTTTTCTATTGTGATGCGATAGATAAGGATGTTCTGGTTGTCAAAGGGGAGAAAAGAGTAAGTGGTCGTTCTTCTAATAAAAAAGGAAATGACAACATTATTTCCAGTGGTTCCGGAATTGCAGTTGCAGATGGTCAGTGTATGATCATTGTGGAACAGGGAAAAGTCGTAGAAGTATGTGCGGAACCAGGTCAGTTTACCTATGATGCATCAACAGAACCGAGCATTTTCTCCGGAAGTTTAGGAGAGGGAATCAGCAGAACCTTTGAAACGGTAAAGAAACGTTTTGAATTTGGCGGAGATACAGGCAAAGACCAGAGAGTGTACTATTTTAATACGAAAGAACTGGTAGATAATAAATTCGGAACGGCAAATCCGATTCCATTCCGCGTAGTTGACAGAAATATCGGTCTTGATATTGATGTATCTGTACGTTGTAATGGTATTTATTCCTATAAGATTGTTGACCCGCTTCTGTTCTATACAAATGTATGTGGAAATGTAGAACAGCAGTATGACAGAGAAGAAATAGAAGGTCAGTTAAAGACAGAGTTTGTCAGTGCTTTACAACCTGCATTTGCAAAGATCTCAGAGCTTCAGATTCGTCCAAGTGCGATTCCGGGACATGTGCAGGAATTATGCGATGCCATGAATGAGGCACTTACAAAGAAATGGCTGGAAACAAGAGGACTTGCAGTGGTTTCTATTGCCATGAATCCGGTGACACTTCCGGAAGAAGACGCGCAGATGATTAAGGATGCCCAGAAGAATGCGATTATGCGTGATCCGACTATGGCGGCAGCTACACTTGCCGGAGCGCAGGCAGAGGCTATGAAAGCAGCGGCTTCCAATCAGGCAGGTGCTATGACTGGATTTATGGGAATGGGTATGGCAAGTCAGGCTGGCGGAGCGAATATGCAGAGTCTTTATCAGATGGGAGCACAGCAACAGGCTCAGGCAGCGCCGAAAATGCAGCCATCATCCGGTGTGGGAACATGGAAATGCGAATGTGGAGCTGAGAATACCGGAAAGTTCTGCGCAGAATGTGGAAAACCGAAACCACAGCCGGCAGAGTGGACCTGTAGCTGTGGAGCAGTAAATACCGGAAAGTTCTGTTCTGAGTGTGGTAGCCCGAGACCGGCAGGCAAATGGATCTGCAGCTGTGGAGCTGAGAATACCGGAAAGTTCTGCGCAGAGTGCGGAAAACCAAGACCATAAAAAAGGGATTGTATACGGTCATATTACCAAAGAACGGTAGTATAAGAATACAGTACGAGGGGGAAACCTATGTCTGATTTAAAAGAATACAAGTGTCCTGCCTGTGGGGGTTCAATCGAATTTGACAGCCATTTACAGAAAATGAAGTGTCCATATTGTGATACAGAATTTGAACTGGACACGTTAAAAGAATTTGACGAACAGATAAAGCGTGAGGCAGCACAGGAAGATGATCTGTCAGGATGGCAGACGGATGCCGGCGGAGAATGGCAGGAAGGTGAGACAGATGGGATGAATGTCTATACCTGCCAGTCCTGTGGCGGCGAGATCATTGCAGATGAGACTACAGGAGCAACGAACTGTCCATATTGTGGAAATCCTGTAATTATGACAGCGAAATTTAAAGGAGCTTTAAGACCTGATCTGGTGATTCCGTTTAAGTTAGATAAGAAAGCTGCGAAAGAGGCTTACTATAAACATATCAAAGGAAGACGATTACTTCCAAAAACATTCCGAAAAGAAAATCATATAGATGAGATTAAGGGAGTCTATGTTCCGTTCTGGCTTTTTGATGCGGATGTCAATGCGGATGTCCGTTATAAGGCAACGAAAGTGAGAACATGGAGCGATCATGATTATGATTATACAGAAACCAGCTATTATTCAGTAGAGAGAAATGGAGATATGGCATTTGCCTCTGTCCCTGTAGATGGATCTGAGAAAATGCCGGATGATCTTATGGAATCAATAGAGCCATTTGATATGTCTAAAGCAGTAGATTTTCAGACTGCATATCTTTCCGGATATCTGGCAGATAAATATGATGTCAGTCAGGAGCAAAGTGTGAACAGAGCACATGAACGTATGAAGAAGAGTGCAGAGGAAGTAATTGCTGATACTGTAAGAGGATATACTACTGTAGTTCCGGAGAATTCAAATGTATCTATGTCAGGAGGCAAGGCACAGTACGCATTATATCCGGTATGGATTTTGAACACGACCTGGAAAGATACGAGATACATATTTGCAATGAACGGGCAGACTGGAAAGATGACAGGGGATCTTCCGATTGATGAAAAAATTTATAGGAAATATCTTGCCGGTCTGACGGTAGTGTTTACTGCTATCGCTTATCTTGTAGGAATGCTGATTTTTTAGGGAGGACGAAGAATGTTAAAAAGAAAGATAATACCTGCATTTCTGGCTTCTGTCCTTGCTATATCCGCTACAGTAGGAGTTTCAGCAGAAGTATTTTCAGAGAATGCGTATGCGGCGGAAGAATTGCACACAGTAAGATTGGTGGACTATGCAGGCCTTCTGGAAGATGATGAGGCAGAGACGCTGGAAGAGAAGCTTGATCAGATCAGTGAAGATTATGACTGTGACGTTGTGATCGTTACGGAAGAGAGCATAGACGGAGCTGATCCTATGGCCTATGCAGATGATTTCTATGATTATAATGACTATGGCATGGGAGATGACAATAGCGGTATTTTACTGTTGCTGACTATGTCAGAACGTAAATGGAAGATGTCTACGCATGGTGATGCGATTCGGATTTTCACCGATGCAGGGCAGGAGTACATGTCTGATAAATTTGTTTCATCATTAACGGATGGTGATTATTACGAAGGATTTACAGAGTTTGCAGATCTTTGCGAGGAGTTTATCATACAGGCACAGAATGGAGAACCGTATGATGTGGAGAATATGCCGGACGACTCTATATCCGCAGGCTTTCTGTTTCTTATGTCACTGGCAGTCGGTTTTGTTCTTGCATTGATCGTATCAGTGGTGATGCGTTGTCAGATGAAAACAGTTCATATGAAACCTGATGCGGCAGATTATATGAAAGCAGGAAGCCTTCACATTAACAGAAGCCGTGATATGTTCCTGTATAATCATGTTACACGTACAGCGAAGCCAAAGAATGAAGATTCCGGCGGTGGAAGCAGTACACATACAAGTTCTTCGGGAGAGACACATGGAGGTTCCGGAGGATCATTTTAAATCTAAAGATCCTGGCTTTTGTCTTATAAAAATTATAAGTAAAAGCCGGGATTTTTCTCATATCACAGGAAATTACTCTGTAATGTTCCTATAACATAAAAAGCTCTCCTGGAGGGATTTATATATATGTAAATAGTTTTGCTGCTGCTTACACTTTGCTGTCTATGCAGAATATATTATCATGGACGGAGTGAGCCATCACATGCTTTTTGTAAAATTAGCACAAATTTCTGATGCTATATAGTTTATACGAATATGTTTATAATAGGAAATAATATAAAATATCGGGATATCAGTTGCAAGACGGAAAAGAATATGCTACAGTACAAAGTGGTTTGCTTTGTGTCAGACCACAAAACCGGCTACTGTCCAGCACATGTGAACAGTAGCAAAAATATTACGAAATGGAAACGATGGAGAGAACATGAAAAAATACGTTGATAATTTTTTGCAGTACCGCTTCCTTTTATCGGAACTGGTAAAAAAAGGAATTAAGCTGAAGTACAGACGTTCTTATCTGGGAATCGTATGGTCCATGCTGGAACCATTGCTTACAATGATCGTACTTACCATTGTGTTTGGTACCTTATATGGAAATACAGACAGGACATTTCCGGTGTATATTCTGACAGGACGATTGTTGTACAGCTTCTTTTCACAGGCAACAAAGGCGGCATTGAAATCTATCAGACAGAATTCGGCGATGATCAAGAAAGTTTATGTGCCGAAATATTTATATCCCTTGTCCAGTGTGCTTTTTAACTATGTGATTTTTTTAATTTCACTGATTGTGCTGGCAATTGTAAGCATAGTGCTTGGAGTAAAACCTACAGTTTATCTGATTCAGGCACCGATAGCATTAATTCTCATTCTTATTATGTCTTACGGAGTGGGAATGATCCTGGCAACGATTGGTGTATTTTTCAGAGATATGGAGTATCTCTGGTCTGTAGCACTTATGCTGGTCATGTATACATGTGCGATTTTCTACTATCCAACAAAACTCTTAAAAAGTGGATGGGCATGGATCTTAAAATATAATCCGCTGTATTGTGTGATTGATATTTTCCGATGCTCTGTATTTGGAGAAATGATGAATATTCATTACTTTGAATATGCATTGGGCTTTTCTATCGTGATGATTTTAATTGGATTATTCTGTTTTAAGAAGAAACAGGATGATTTTATTCTTTATATCTAGTAAGTAAGCTCCCTGTGAGGATGCGAAGAGTCATAAAGTTACTGAAAATACTGAAAACAGTATAAACAGTAACTCAATAATTGGCGGGCAGGGACTTGCTAATTTTATGAACAATAAGGAGAAAAGATGAGCAAACCAGCGATTATTGTTGATAATGTCAGCATGAAGTTTAACCTCAGCAAAGAAAAAGTAGACAGCCTGAAGGATTATATTATCAAATCAATCAAAAAAGAGATTAAGTATAATGAGTTCTGGGCGTTACAGAATGTAAGTTTTACTGTAGAAAAAGGTGACAGAGTAGGAATCCTTGGACTGAATGGTGCAGGAAAGAGTACTCTTTTGAAAGTAATTGCCGGTGTTTTTAAACCGACAGAAGGAACAGTTACCAAGCATGGAAAGATGGTGCCGCTTTTGGAACTTGGTGCCGGCTTTGATCCACAGTATACAGGAAAAGAGAACATTTACCTTTATGGAGCAATGCTCGGATATACAAAAGAGTTTATTGATGAGAAGTATGATGAAATTGTAAAGTTTTCAGAACTGAAGGATTTTATTGATGTTCCGATCAAGAACTACTCATCAGGTATGAAATCCCGACTGGGATTTTCTATTGCGACAGTGGTTTCCCCTAAGATTCTGATCTTGGATGAAGTGCTATCTGTCGGTGATGCAAAGTTTCGTAAGAAAAGTGAGAAAAAAGTCCTTAGTATGTTTGACTCAGGGGTGACTGTGCTGTTTGTATCTCATTCCCTTGCACAGGTACAGAGAATCTGTAACAAAGCAATGATCCTTGAAAAAGGAAAACTGATCGCATACGGTGATATTGATACAATCTCTGAACAGTATGAAAAGATGACAAATTAAAAATTACCCCAAAAAGATCACCGGATATCAAAAGGTGACAGCAACATGACATTATGCTGCATAAAATCAAGAAGAAACAGGGAGTGCATAATGAAAATACTTCAGATTGGAATGGGAAATATTGCCGGAGGTCTGGAATCATTTGTGATGAATTATTACAGAGTTCTGGTTCATATGGATGTACAATTTGATTTTGTGTGTATGTATGATAAAATTGCATATGAAGATGAAATAAAAAAGCTCGGCGGAAAGATTTATTACATCCCAAATGTAAAGAAAAATTATCAAGGTTATGTGAAGCAATTAAAAAGAATCCTGAGAGAGACGAAATACGATGTGGTACATGTAAATATGCTGTCAGCAGCGAATATTGTTCCGCTTCGTATAGCCGGTAAAATGAATATACCAAAGGTAATTGCACACAGCCACAGTTCCTCCTGTCCGGGATTTATCCGAAAAATAATGGATTGGTGGAACCGGCCGAAAATTGCCAGATATGCCACAGAGAGAGTTGCCTGCGGGGAAATGGCCGGAAGATGGCTGTTCGGAGATAAGGCATACCAGAGTGGACAGGTGATTCTGGTCAATAATGCAATACAGGCAGAAAAATTCTGCTTTCAGGCAGAAGAGCGGGATGTACTTCGCAAAAAGATGGGCTGGGAAAATAAGATAGTGATCGGACATGTGGGAAGATTTGATATTCCAAAGAATCATGACCGCATGGTTGACATCATGAAGTGTGTTGTCACAAAGAATAAAGATGTTGTATTGTGCCTGATAGGTCCAAAAGAAGGCTTGTATGAACAAATCAGAGAAAAAGTTCAGAAAGCTGATTTGGAAAAGCATGTATATTTTGCAGGAAAGCAGGAGAATGTTTCAAGATATCTGTCTGCGATGGATGTATTTCTTTTCCCGTCTCTTTTTGAAGGAGTACCGTTTGCGTTGATCGAAGAACAGGCAAACGGACTGCCATGTGTCATGTCGGATGCTGTCTCTGAAGAAGCAGTTATCTTTCCTGAAAGTGTAAAACGTCTGTCTCTTCAGAAAGATGATCAGACCTGGGCTGATACAATTATACAGATGGGTAATCTGAAAAGAAAACCACAGGATGTGATCTGTGAGGGGATTCGCAAAGCTCATTTTGATATTACAACAGAAGCACAGCGGCTTAAGGACCTTTATCTTGGAATAGGAGCTGGAGAATGAATAAAATAGATTTTGTACTGGCCTGGGTAGATGGGGCAGATAAGGAATGGCTGGCAGAGCGCCGTAAATATAATCCTGCAAAAGGTGCAGATAATTCAGCTGCAAGATACCGGGACTGGGAAAATCTTCAGTACTGGTTCAGGGGTGTAGAGAAATTTGCACCGTGGGTAAACAGGATATATTTTGTAACCTGCGGTCATATACCGCCGTGGCTGAATACTTCTCATCCTAAATTGAAGTTGATCAGGCATTCAGATTATATGAATCCGGAATATCTGCCTACTTTTAATATCAACTCTATTGAATTGAACTTTCACAGGATACCGGAATTGTCAGAGCAGTTTGTCTATTTTAATGATGATATGTTTCTGTTAAAGTCTGTGAAGGAAGAAGATTTCTTTAAAGACGGACTTCCGCGGGACTGCTGTATTGAGACTGCGTTGGTGCAGGATGATATCAGAAATCCGTTTGCATCAATGCTGATGAACGATGCGGCGTTGGTAAATATGCATTATTCCAAGCGTGAGGTAATAAAAAAACACTGGAAGAAATGGTTTAATCCATCTTATGGAAAGATGGCACTAAGAAATCTGTTGATGCTTCCTTACAGAGACTTTTCAAGTTTTAAGTATACACATCTGCCGAGCGCTTTTCTGAAAAGTACATACGAGCAGCTGTGGGATGAAGAAGGTTCATTTCTGGATGAAGTATGTAGAAATCGGTTCCGGACATCATTTGATGTAAATCAGTATGTACTGAAATATTGGCAGTATATGGAAGGAAAGTTTGTACCTCAATCTCCGAAAATTGGAAAATTTTATACGATCGGTCTGCATGATGAACAGATTCATTCAGCCATCAGAAAACAGCAGTGCCAGATGATCTGCATTAATGATACGGCAGATGTAGGTGATTTTGAAAAGCAGAAAAAACGGATCATTCAGTCCTTTGAAAGTATTCTGCCAAAGAAATCATCTTTTGAATTATAATAATGCGAGAATCGTAGGATTTTGTGTTACCGGGCATGGAGTGAAAAGTAACGATTTTGTCCCTGATATTTCATAATCTGTATCTCAGGAGGAAAGAATGATATTAGATTCCATTAAGGAACAATTTAAGAAAAAAGGATTCTGGAAAACGATAGAATTTTATTTCTGTCGGGTCATGTCGAAAGCGGCACTTAAAGTAGTTGGGACTTATGCTGCAAATCATGGAAAACTGCATAGAAATTATATTGTATTTAAAAACAGGACGATGCAGGATATGACAGATAATGCCAGGGCCTTTTTTGAATATTTGGTCCATAATGAAGCGTATAAAAATTACCAGATTATCTGGATGGTTTCGGATAAAAGAAAATTTCGGAAATGCAAATATAAGAATGTAAAGTTTGTAACAGCAGAGAGCAGGAATGGATGGACCAGTCCGTTGGCGTATTATTATGGGGCTGTTTCCGGATTTTTCTTTTATACGAATAATACTGCCTATCTGAATCTGCATCATTGTCCGGGACAGATTACAGTGAATCTGTGGCATGGATGTGGATATAAGGACGTTCCCAGAGAGAAACGTGAGAATACAGGGGCAAGTATGATGCATTTTGATTATGCACTTGTGCCTGGAGAGGCATTTGTGGAAACAAAATCCCGCTACTGGAAATGCCCGAAAGAGAAGATACTTCCGCTCGGATATCCAAGATACGACTGGATGCTGCATCCATCTATAAATAGTCAGGATATCATCTGGAAAATGTTTGGAATGAAGGCAGATAAGGTGATCTTGTGGATGCCTACATTCAGAAACAGTGAAGTTCTGGACAGTGCAGAAAGTAAGATCAAACTTCCGTTTCCACTGCCGGGATTTAAGAATGAAGAAGAGCTGAGACATCTTGATAAGACGCTGAAACATTTGAATGTTTTGCTTATCATCAAGAAACATCCGGTGCAGAAAGAATGGGGCATAGAAGAGGATGCTTTTGAGAATATTCGTTTTGTGAATCAGGAAATGCTGGATCAGAAAGAAATACAGCTGTATGAACTGATCAGCGCCAGTGATGGACTGATTTCAGATTATTCATCGGTAGCCGTCGATTATATGCTGCTGAATCGGCCACTGGCTTTTGTGCTGTCAGATATGCAGCAATATAAAGAGACCAGAGGCTTTGTATTTGAGAATCCACAGGAATATATGCCAGGCGAGAAAATTTATGATCTTAAAGGTCTGGAGGAATTTGCTGTACATGTGTCAGGAGAAAAGGACCTGTACCGGGAAGAACGAAGAAAATTGCTTCCGGTTATGCATCAGATGCCTGTCAAAGAAAATTATTCTAAGGCATTGGCAGAGTTTCTGAAATTATAAAGTCCTATGATTTATCGGTTGAAGACATCATCAGTAATAGCTTAGAACGTGTTTGAAAAATGCAATAAAAATGTAAGAAATGGAGAACATTATGGAAAAGGTAATTGGATACACACAGGGAACTTTTGATATGTTTCATATTGGCCATCTAAATCTCATCAAAAACGCAAAACGTCATTGTGACTATCTGATCGTTGGTGTAAATGCTGATGATCTGGTGGAATCATATAAACATAAAAGACCAATCATTCCGCTGGAAGAGAGAGCGGAGATCGTTCGTGCGATCAAATATGTAGATGAGGTAATTGTTACTACAACTCTGGATAAGAAAAAAGTATGGGAAAAAATACGATTCAATGAGATCTATATCGGAGATGACTGGAAAGGTAACGAGCGCTGGGAAAAAACAGGAAAAGAGATGGAAGCACTCGGAGCAAAGCTTGTATATCTTCCATATACGAAAGATACTTCATCAACCATGCTTCGTGAAAAATTAAAAGAGTTTTAAGGAGTGTTTATATGGGAATCCAGAAGAAAGTCAAGAAGAAAATAAAGAAAATTAAAAATGCGGCAAAAAAAATCCAGAAAGTAAAAGCCCAAAAGGGCAGAAAAGCAATGCTTTCTGAATTGTGGGCAACCATCACATATGGAATTTATGATGGACGTACGATCAGACGTATGAAGAAGTTTCCACCGGCATTAATAGAAAACAGAATGCTTTTTGAGACAAATGATGATTTTACGGATAATGGTCGTGCACTGTTTGATTATCTGGTTGAAAATGGATACAACAAAAAATACGAAATCATATGGCTGGTTCATGAGCCGGAAAAATATAAAGAATATGCCGTAGAGAATGTGAAATTCGTAAGAAACTTTAAGAAAGGTTCTACGATCCGAAGAGCAGAAGCGTATAAATATGCTCTGACATCCAAATATATTTTCTATACTCAGGCATTTAACTGGATTGGAATGTCAAGAAGAAATCAGCTCTTTATTGATCTCTGGCATGGATGCGGATATAAGGCAAATAAAAATGGACGTAAGGTATTTTTTGATTATTGTCTGGTTCCCGGGGATATCTTTATTAAAACAAAGATGGAATTCTTTGGATGTACTTCCAAGAAACTTCTCTCTTTTGGATACCCGCGTTATGATATGATGCTCAGAGGAAGCAAAAAGGCAGACGAGTTTAAGGAGAAGCTGCTGAAAGAAACGAACAGTGAGAAAATGATTCTCTGGATGCCGACATACAGACATGCTTCCAGCGAACGTCTCAATGAGGAAACATTGAATAATGAATTTAATATTCCGATTATTGACGATGCAGACAAACTTCTTGAACTGAATAATTTCTGTAAGGAAAATCATATTCTGATCGTTATCAAGAAGCATTATCTCCAGATTCCGTATGATTTTGGTGAGAATGTTCTTACAAATATTGTTTATCTGGAAAATAAAGATCTTGCTGATAACGAATTACAGCTTTATGAATTCATCAACTGCTCAGATGCGCTTGTTTCAGATTATTCATCTGTTGCGATTGACTATCTGCTTCTGGACAGACCACTGGGCTTCACACTGGATGATTATGAAGCTTATACAGAGTCCAGAGGATGGGTATTTGATGATCCACTGGAATATATGCCTGGTGAACATATGTACAATATGCAAGATTTTGAGAATTTTATTTTGGATATCAAGAATGGAAATGATAAGTATAAGGAACAGCGTGCCAGTGTAAGAGCGAAAACACATAATGTGTGCGATAATTACTGTCAGCGTGTACTGGATTACTTTAACATCACTATGTAAAGCCATAACAGGAGAAGAAAGATAAATGAAAATATGTATTTGGTGTACTAAGATATTTGATCTTGGCGGAACTAAGCGAGTTGTCACACTCCTTGCAAATGAACTTGTAAAAGAACACGATGTAACGATCATGATATACCAGGATAGATTTAAAGAAGACCGCAATATGTACCATATGAGCGAAGATATCAAAGTGGACTTTATTGACAACAGTGAATTTGTCAATCGCCATCATACACCGGCTTTCTGCTGGCGTTATCTTGTTCAGAAACTGAATGCGAAATATGGAATTTTTAATAAAGAAAGATTTAACGATATCCTGGCAGATGCGATTTTCCCTAAGAAGACCAGGGAAAAATGGGTGAAGTATTTAAATGAGCAGAACTATGATATCATTATTACAACTGCCGGTCTGAGTCTTCGCCTTGGTATGCTGGCACCGGAACTGAATGCAAAGACGATTGGCTGGCAGCATAACTGCTATGCCGGATATCTGGATGTGCCTAATGTTGTATTCTGGAAACAGGAATGTCTGCTTCAGGAATATCTGCCCAAATTGGACAGATATATCGTCCTCAGTGATTATGATAAACGCGATTATAAGAAATTCCTGGATATTGATACAGAGGTTAAAATCAATCCGAGAAGTTTCGTAAGCGAACGCAAATGTGATCCAAAATCCAAGCGTTTTCTTATGGCTACCCGTTTCGTATATGCCAAGGGTCTTGACTTGATGATGGAATCCTTTGAGGAATTCTGCAAACAGGATGACGAATGGCAGTTAGATATTATCGGAGCCGGTGATCTTTGGAATCAGATCGTGGCAGATGCCAAAAGACGTGGTATTGAAGACAGAGTTAACTTTGTTGGCTATACCAATGAACCGGAGAAATATTATCTGAATTCATCTATTTTCCTTCTTCCGTCAAGATGGGAAGGGTGGCCGATGGTTATCATGGAAGCTTTTGAGTTTGGTCTTCCGGTTATCGCATTCCATACAGGTGCGATGGATCTGATCATAGATGATGGAAAGACAGGATACCTGCCGGAAGCTTTTGATACAAAGAAATTTACAGATGCAATGTTAAAACTTGCCCATGACGAAGAGCTTCGCAGGGAGATGTCCAGAAATGCAATCTGGAAGTCAGAAGATTTTGCAATTGAAAAAGCTGTCAAAGAATGGAACCGTCTTTTCAACCGTGTGATGGGAATTGAGACATTTTATCAGAAGAATGAAAAGAAGATTCTTGAATGCAGGGAAAAATATCCGTTGAGAACCAGTTATGCTGAATTTGTAAAGGAATATCAGCTAAGGGATAAAACCATTCTTTACGAAGCGTTTGGCGGACGTGGAATGATCTGTAATCCGTATGCTCTTTTCCTGTACCTTCTGGAAAAAGAAGAGTATCAGGATTATACACATATCTGGGTTTTAGATGATTTTGAAGACAACAGGAAGCAGATTGAAAAATACGAGAAATATCCAAATGTAAGATTTGTAAAATATAAGTCAAAGGAATATTGTAAAGATCTTGCAACGGTAAAATATCTGGTAAATAATGTAAGTTTCCCAAGTTATTTCCTTAAGAGAGAAGGACAGGTGCTGATCGATACCTGGCATGGTACTCCGTTAAAGAACATGGGATTTGATATTCCGGGAGCTAATATTTCTCAGGGAAATACAGCAAGAAATCTTCTCAGTGCAGATTATATTGTTTCTTCAGGCCCTTACATGACTGAGACGGCATATAAGAATTCTTATAAAATGCAGAATCTGTATGAGGGAACAATCCTTGAAGAAGGCTTCCCGCGCAATGATAAACTGTTTGAGAATAATCGCGCAGAAATTATTCGGAAACTTCAAAGTTATGGCGTAAATGCAGAAGCGGATAAAAAAATAATCCTTTATGCTCCGACATGGAGAGGTGAGCAGTATAGTCAGCCGGATACAGATTTACAGGACGTATATAAACTGATTCAGATCATAGAAGACAGCATAGATACAAAAGAGTATCAGGTATTGGTTAAACTTCATCAGATCGTATATCATTATCTGAAAGAGAATCAGGTGGAACTGGGAGATGCTCAGGCGAAATTTATCCCTGCTACAATGGATACCAATGAGATTTTGTCTGTAACAGATGTACTTATTTCTGATTATTCCAGTATTTTCTACGATTTCATGCTGACAGGAAAACCGATTCTGTTCTATGTGCCTGATGCAGAAAACTTTGAAGATTACAGAGGATTATATTATGGATTTGACAATCTTCCGGGACCGGCGGTATCTTCACCGGAGAAACTGGGTGAGTTGCTCAAAGATATTCCGGCAGCAGTAAGTTCTTATCAGGAGAAATATGCGAAAGCCAGAGTACAGATATGTCCAAGAGATGACGGAAATGTCTGCAGACGAATCGTTGATGTGATGTTTGACGGGAAAGAACCGGTAAATCCGGTATACCTGAATAAAACAGATAAAGTAAAACTTTTGGTATATGCAGGTGATTTTAGTGATGCACCTGAGACAACGGCATTTTATGAATTCCTGAACAAAGTAGATTTTGAACATTTTGATGTCACTCTGATTGGTAATGGCGCAAAGGAAGAGGAATCTGCAAAGAAATTGAATGAACTGTCAAAAGAAGTGAGGGTATTATACTGGAAACGTTCTTATCCTGCTACAGATGAGGAATATGTATGCCATAAGAAGTTCATGAAAGCAGAGGAAACAGAAGTGCCTGAGATGCTTCTTGATTTCTATAAACGTGAGCTTCGAAGAATACTGGGAATGTCAAAGTTTGACTATGCTGTAGTATTTACAGATATGAAGAAGTTTTTCCCTGCAATGTCTGGTGCACTGGATGTGAAGCAGATATATGACATAGAAAACTGGCAGGAAGTTCTGAAATTTTAAAAAATTATGTAAGCAGTCTGGTAAGTATAAATACTGGACTGCTTTTTATATTATAGAAATTTTTTTGTAGTATTTCTATGACAGGAAAATATGATAAAGCTTTTCGGGTGTTACTGAGAACGAAGTGAACAGTAACTTTCAGGTGCGCAGATAATTGCGCATGGATTTTAAGGCATTTTTCTCCAGGCGACTGACCTGTGCCTGGGAGATGCCTATTTCCTGAGCCACTTCCATCTGAGTTTTTCCTTCGTAAAAGCGCAGTTCTATGATATGTTTTTCACGTTTGCTCAGACGCTTCATGGCTTCCCTGAGAGACAGATCTTCAATCCAGCGATCTTCTTTATTTTTGGTATCGCTGATTTGATCCATAACATAAAGAGTATCTCCTCCTTCGGTATAAACCGGTTCAAAGAGGCTTACCGGATTTTGAATCGCGTCCAGAGCGTATACGATCATTTCTTTTTCGATACCGATTTCCTGTGCAATCTCGGTGACTGTCGGTTCTTTAAGATGCTGTTTCATATAAGTTTCGCGGGTATAGATCGCTTTATATGCAATGTCGCGAAGAGAGCGGCTTACACGAATGCTGTTATTATCCCTTAGGTATCTTCGGATTTCTCCAATGATCATGGGAACGGCATATGTTGAAAATTTTACCTGTAGAGTTGTGTCAAAGTTATCGATTGCTTTGATCAGGCCGATACAGCCGATTTGAAAGAGGTCATCTGCATTTTCGCTGCTGTTTTGAAATCTTCGTATCACACTGAGGACCAGCCGCAGATTTCCTTTGATGTATAATTCACGCGCCTGTTCATCACCTTTTTTGATACGGCTGAACAGTTCTTCTTTTTCTTCTGCATTAAGAACAGGAAGTTTCGCCGTATTGACTCCACAGATTTCTACTTTGTTCAGTGCCATCTTTTTTGAATCCTCCTTATTATCCTTAAACGTAAAACAGTAAAATTTACCTGATAATGTTTCAGTAAGAATGATTCTCAGATGGAGGAATAATTATACTTTTAACTGGAAAATATAAAAAATATTGCCCCTTGACAAAGTAAAGGCTTAAAGCATATCGCTATATCCGCCTGACGCCGCAGCAGGTGTGGATATATGGTTATTTATGTAAACATTTTTCTTCTTCAATCTCCACAAGAATAATATCATCACCAATTCGGCAGATACATTCCCAGGGAATGAGATATTCGCTGTCATGTCCAAAAAGACAACACAGTTTTCCGGGACCAGGCACGATCAAAGCTGTCAGACGATTGGTTTTGCAGTCGAATTCTATATCAACAGGACATCCAAGACTTCGACAGGTACAGGTATTGATTACTTCTTTTTGCTTTAATTCGCAGATTCTCATAGAATTGGAAGATCCTTTCTGAATACAAAGAGTTATCCGTTACCGAGATTGAAATGAACAGTAACGTTATCTGATAACAATTTATGTATTTTTGCGAAAATTTATGCAAGTCCTTTTATTGACACTTCAAATAGAAATACAGTATAATAAACTCATACATAACTATTCAGTACCATGTTTCTATGTGAAAATATCTCATGGGATAGTAGACTGCTGAATAGTTACAGCTATACAACATAATCTCACAGAAAACGTGATATGACTTAAAAAGGGGGGACGTCCTATGAAGTGTCCATTTTGTAATCAGGATAACACGAGAGTAGTTGATTCCAGACCGGTAGAGGATACAAACTCTATTCGCCGCCGCCGTTTATGCGATGCCTGTGGCAGAAGATTTACTACATATGAGAAAGTGGAGAGTATTCCGCTTACGGTGATCAAGAAAGATCAGAACAGAGAGCAGTACAGTCGTGCCAAGATTCAGGCAGGCATTCTGAGAGCGTGCTATAAAAGACCGATATCTATAGATAAAGTGGAAGAAATGATGGATGCCATCGAAGGGGAAATTTTTAATACGGAAGAAAAAGAAATTTCCAGCACAAAGATTGGAGAGATCGTGATGAATCATCTCAAAGATCTGGATGCGGTTGCTTATGTACGTTTCGCATCAGTGTACAGAGAATTTAAAGATGTCAGTACATTTATGGATGAACTGAAGAAGTTTATGAGTTAACACATTAATATTGATCAGATGCTGTGAAAAAAGATAGCTGCTGTTTTGAAATAGCGGGGGAAAGACCACATATATCAGACAGCAGTTTTTGTATTACAGGTAAGCGGATTGCGAATATCCGATTGACAAATTATTTGGAAATATCCAAAATACAGACGAAAAATGGAGTATATTTTTACATTATAAAAAGCCGGCAGAATTAATTCCACCGACTTTTTATGTGTATTTTTTATGGGGTAGTTAACGAATTAAAAATTAAACAATACCCTGAGCTTTCATAGCATCTACAACTTTCTCAAAGCCTGCGATGTTAGCACCTACAACGTAGTTGCCTTCCATTCCATAACGTTTGGAAGCATCATCAACTTTGTTGAAGATGTCAACCATGATCTGATGAAGTTTTGCATCAACTTCTTCAGCTGTCCAGGAAAGTCTTGCAGAGTTCTGGCACATTTCCAGCGCGGAAGTAGCAACACCACCGGCATTAGCAGCTTTACCAGGCATAAATGTTACGCCGTTTGCCATAAGATAATCTGTTGCTTCACGGGTAGTAGGCATGTTAGCACCTTCTGCAACATATTTGCAGCCGTTTGCGATAAGAGTTTTAACGGCGTCAAGATCAAGCTCGTTCTGTGTTGCGCATGGAAGATAGATATCGCATTTGATATTCCAGATACCTTTTCCTTCTGTGTAAGTAGCGCCTTCAACACGATCAGCATATTCTTTGATACGTCCACGTTTTACTTCTTTGATATCTTTAACGATGTCAAGTTTGATTCCTTCCGGATCATAGATATATCCGTTGGAGTCGCACATAGCAACAACTTTACCGCCAAGTTCAGTAGCTTTTTCTACAGCGTAAATAGCAACGTTACCGGAACCTGTTACGATAAGAGTTTTACCGGAAATTGTATCGTTTTTAGCTTTAACCATCTCGTCAAGCATATATACAAGACCATATCCTGTAGCCTGTGTACGGATTAAAGATCCACCATAGGAAAGACCTTTACCTGTGAGAACACCTTCATATAATCCACGGTTTCTCTTGTACTGTCCGTACAGATAACCGATCTCACGTCCGCCTACACCGATATCACCTGCAGGAACGTCCATGTCAGCGCCGATATATTTGGAAAGCTCTGTCATAAAGCTCTGGCAGAATGCCATAACTTCTCTGTCAGATTTTCCTTTAGGATCGAAGTTGGAACCACCTTTACCGCCGCCGATTGGAAGACCTGTAAGAGAGTTCTTGAAGATCTGCTCAAAACCTAAGAATTTAAGAATTCCCTGGTTTACTGACGGATGGAATCTTAAACCACCCTTGTATGGTCCGATTGCGCTGTTGAACTGTACACGATAACCCTTGTTTACCTGTACAACACCCTTGTCATCTACCCACGGAACACGGAAAGAAATGATTCTTTCTGGCTCAACAAGACGCTCCAGAATGGAAAGTTTGCGGTATTCTTCTTCATTTTTGTCGATTACGACTTTAAGGGAGTCTAAAACTTCCTTTACTGCCTGATGGAATTCAGGCTCATTTGGATTCTGTGCTACGACTCTCTCGTATACCTCTTCAGTATAAGACATAATGATTTCCTCCTCGTCGATCGTTTAAGTTATAATTTTTAAATCGACGTTATTATACACTAAAGTGTTACAAATGGAAAGAGCCAAATGAAATTTTTTTATAAAAATTTTGTGAACAAATTTTGACTTGATAAAAAAAGTTAAATATGAGAAAATGTTAAGAATCATCCATATGATATTGGTCACTATAATTTCTGTAACATTTATGGGCCAGTAGCGAAAGCGGATTGCGAATATCCGATTGACACACGATCTGGTGAAAGAAAAAACAGTTTATATAAAATATAGACCAGATGGAAAAAAAATGCTATACTTTTATTAAATAGCTGGAAGCAGTTATTGTTTTAAGGTTACTGTTCACACACCACTATTCCGCGAGGTGTTTTGGCATGAATATGCCAAAATCCCGAGACATACAAGCCAAAATTCCATTGCCGCAGGCAATCTGGAATGAATTTTGGCTACGTTACTGTGAATGGAGTGAACAGTAACGTTTTAAGGTTTCGGTTACGATTCATTCTATACTTGTTATACCCGGTAACTTGCGGGATATTAGCAGTGAAAAGTAACATTATCGATCAGTATCTCATAACAGATCAGTATCTCATAACAGATCAGGGATGAAGAGGGGGATTTATTATCGACAAAATTGTGAAGAAAGGGGATTTAATTACATGGCGGGATTTAAAATGAAAGTAACACCTGAAATTGAAAATCTGACTGATATCTGCAAGGAGCATACAAGTCTGGATCTTTCTCTATATGGAAAATATGATGTAAAGAGAGGTCTGCGTGACATTAATGGAAAAGGCGTTCTTGCGGGGCTGACACAGGTTTCCAATGTCAAAGCTACAAAGATCGTAGATGGTAAAGAAGTTCCATGTGCAGGCAGTCTTTCCTACAGGGGATACGATATTAAAGAACTGACAAAGGGCTTTATTGAAGACGACAGATATGGGTTTGAAGAAGTTACATATCTGTTGTTGTTTGGGAAGCTTCCTGACAAGAAGCAGCTTGCTGATTTTACAGAGCTTCTGGCTGATCAGCGATCACTCCCGACAAATTTTGTCCGCGATGTTGTAATGAAAGCACCAAGTAAGGATATTATGAATGCTCTTTCAAGAAGCGTGCTCACATTATATTCTTATGATACAAATCCAGATGACACGTCATTGCCAAATGTACTCAGACAATGTCTGAATCTTATCAGTGTATTTCCACTGCTGTCTGTCTATGGTTATCAGGCTTATAACCATTACATAAAGGGAAAGAGCCTTTATATCCATAATCCGAAGAAAGAACTTTCAACGGCAGAGAACATTCTGAGAATGTTAAGACCAGATAAGAAATACTCACATCTGGAAGCGAAGATTCTGGATATTGCACTTATTCTTCATATGGAGCATGGCGGAGGTAATAACTCTACATTTACAACTCATGTTGTCTCTTCATCAGGAACCGATACTTATTCTGCGATTGCGGCAGCACTTGGAGCTTTAAAAGGACCAAAACATGGCGGCGCAAACATTAAAGTTGTCAAAATGTTCAATGATATGAAGAAAGAAGTTAAGGACTGGAAAGATGAAGACGAAGTCCGTGCATACTTAAAGAGACTTCTTCATAAAGAAGCATTTGATCAGAAAGGACTGATCTATGGTATGGGACATGCCATCTATTCTGTATCTGATCCGCGAGCCGAAGTGTTTAAAACTTATGTGGAAACACTGGCAAGGGAGAAGGGCAGAATGAAGGATTATGGTCTGTATTCTATGGTAGAACGTCTGGCACCGGAAGTAATTGCAGAGGAACGTCGTATTTATAAAGGGGTAAGTGCCAATGTGGATTTCTACAGTGGCTTTGTCTACAGTATGCTGGATCTGCCGCTTGAGCTGTTTACGCCGATGTTTGCAGTTGCGCGTATCGTAGGATGGAGTGCTCACCGAATGGAAGAGCTTATCAATGCTGACAAGATCATTCGTCCTGCATACAAGAACGTTCTGGAACCGGCGGTATACGTTCCACTTAATGAGCGTTGATCGTAAAAATACAAATAAAGGAATAGCTGCAAATGTTTAAATGTTTTTTTCCGGATGAATATGTGGATTCTACTTATGTGATTGACTTTGATAATCTGTATGCGCAAGGATACAGGGGGCTTTTATTTGATATAGATAATACTTTAGTACCCCATGGCGCACCGGCAGATGAGAGAGCATGCGCATTGTTTGCACATTTGAAGGAACTTGGCTTTAAGTGTTGTTTCCTGTCGAATAATCAGTATGAAAGAGTTTCCTCTTTTAATGATGCGATAGGAGAATATTTCATAGAAGATGCACACAAGCCTTCAACGAAGAATTATATCAGGGCAATGGAACTTCTTGGAACTGACAGGAGTAATACGATTTTTGTGGGAGACCAGCTGTTTACTGATATATTTGGAGCGAAACGTGCAGGAATCCGTAATATTCTGGTGAAACCACTCAATCCGAAAGAAGAGATTCAGATCGTACTTAAGAGATACCTTGAAAGAATTGTGCTATATTTTTACCGTAAAGAGGAGGGGAATTCATGAACCATATTGTTATCATAGGATTTATGGGTTCAGGAAAAACAAAAGTAGGAAAACGTCTGGCAAAGGATTTTAATCTGCCGTTTATAGATGTTGACCGCGTAGTAAGTAAAAAGATGAACCTTACAATGAAAGAGATTTTTGAAAGATTTGGAGAACCATTTTACAGAGCACTTGAGACTACTGTAATTAAGGCTTTAATCGATGATCCGGAACAGAAAGTTATTTCACTGGGAGCCGGACTGCCGATGCAGGAGCAGAATGCCAAATATATCAAGAAGCTTGGGACTGTGGTATATCTGAAAGGATCTTACGCTACATTGAAGAAGAGACTGGAGAATTCCAGCAATAATCCTTTGATCGAAGGTGAAGATAAAGAAGACAAGATCAAGAAACTTCTGAAACAAAGAGATCCGGTTTATGCGAAGTTTGCGGATGTTGAGATGGTCACAGGAGACAAGCCTTTTGAGGATCTGATCGCCCAGCTTGAAGAAAAATTAAAAACATATGTAAAAAATAGTTGAAAAAAGCGTCGGAATATTATAAAATTAAATAAGAGTGTGTCACGAAGATGAAGATGAAGAATGAGAAAGACACACACTTTGAACCGGCTGTTGCTGTAAATGCCATTTCAGAATGAAAACCGGCGGGAAACAGCATCGCTGAACTTGTACTATTAAGGAGGAAATATAACTATGATTTCAGCAGGTGATTTCAAAAACGGTATCACACTTGAAATTGACGGAAACGTATGTCAGATTGTTGAATTCCAGCACGTAAAACCAGGAAAGGGTGCTGCTTTCGTAAGAACAAAATACAAAAATATTATCACAGGAGCAGTTCTTGAAAAATCTTTCCGTCCTACAGAGAAATTCCCGGCAGCACGTATCGAGCGTGTAGATATGCAGTATCTGTATGATGATGGTGATCTGTACTATTTCATGAACGTAGAGACATATGATCAGGTTGGTCTTACAAAGGATCAGGTTGGCGATTCTCTTAAATTCGTTAAAGAGAACGAAATGGTTAAGATTTGTTCCCATAACGGAAACGTATTTGCTATCGAGCCACCTCTGTTCGTAGAACTTGAAGTTACTGAGACAGAGCCAGGATTCGCAGGAAATACAGCACAGGGCGCTACGAAACCGGCTACTGTAGAAACAGGTGCACAGGTTCAGGTTCCGCTGTTCGTTAACCAGGGCGATAAACTGAAAATCGATACAAGAACAGGAGAATATCTCTCCAGAGTATAATTGCAGGTTATCATTAAGGATTTGCGGTTATAAGAACGTAATCAGACTGCCATCGGTGAAGACCGGTGGCAGTTTTTGTATAGGAGGAATGAAGTGATGGAATACGTAACACTTGGAAAAACAGGATTAAAAGTTTCCAGAATGGGGCTTGGTGGAATCCCGATTCAGAGAATTGATGCAGAAGGAACAAAAAGTCTGCTACATAAACTGGCAGATCAGGGTGTGAATTATATTGATACAGCCAGAGGCTATACAGTAAGTGAAGAGTATCTTGGATATGCGTTAGAAGGCATCAGAGATAAATTTGTACTTGCAACAAAGTCTATGGCGCGCACAAAAGAATCTATGGCGGCAGATATTGAGAAGAGTCTTCATAATCTTCGCACAGATTATATTAATCTGTACCAGGTACACAATCCAAGTATGGAGCAGTTGGATCAGGTGCTGGCAGCAGGCGGTGCTCTTGAGGCATTACAGGAAGCAAAGGCGGCAGGCAAGATCGGACATATTGGATTAACTGCACATTCAACAGAAGTATTTGCACGTGCGCTGGAACTGGACTGGGTAGAGACGATTATGTTCCCATATAATATCGTAGAGAGTCAGGGTGAGGAACTGATTGCAAAATGTAAAGAGAAAAATATCGGATTTATTGATATGAAACCACTGGCAGGAGGCGCTATTGAGAATGGAACACTGGCACTTCGCTATATCTGTGCCAATAAGAATGTCACAATCGTAATTCCTGGAATGGCAGAAGAGAAGGAAATGGAAGAAAACATCAAAGCCTGTCTTGATTCTTCTCCGTTAAATGAGAAGGAATTGAAAGAAATTGAAGAAGTCAGAGAACAGCTTGGCACAAATTTCTGCCGCAGATGTAACTATTGTGCTCCATGTAGTGTGGGAATCGATATTTCGGGTGTGTTCCTGTTCGCAGGATATCTTAACCGTTACGGACTGGGAGACTGGGCAAGAAACCGTTACAGTTCTCTTGCAGTGAAGGCTTCCGCCTGTATAGAATGCGGCAAATGTGAAACCAGATGTCCGTACCATCTGCCAATTCGCGAAATGTTGAAAGAATGTGCACAACAATTTGGTGAATAAAAAACATCCACAGGGAATTACCCTGTGGATGTTTTTATGGACCTGGCGGGAATTGAACCCGCGTCCGAAAGCCTATTCATTAAGGCATCTCCCATCACAGTCGCTGTTTTAACATTCCCTCGGATGTACGCCCACCGACAGGCTTACAACCTTAGTAGCTTCATAATACATCTACCGGGGCAAAGCTTACCCGGCAAGGTTTCTCACATAGTCGACGCCAGATTCCTGAAGTGTGAGTGCATCAGGGCTGACGAGCAGCAATTAGGCTGCTAACGCGTACTGTTCGTCTGCGTTTATATTTAGGTTCCCGGTTGGTACGCAGTCCAGGAGTCTGCGGATGGCTTCCCCAACTTCAAAGCCCCCGTCGAAACCAGTACAAGCCCTGAATATGACTCTTGCTACGCTGTCCTTTTATAAAACAGCACTGGTGGTAAGACGAAAGCGTGTTTCTTAATGTTGGCATATATTATATGCCAGATGAATTTAATTATATGAAAGAATTTAAACGCTGTCAAGTCTATTTTTGCTAAAATTTCTTTTTGTTTCTTTTGTATGTTCACAAAACCTACATAAATCTTTGCTATAGTACCGTTATAGAAAATTACAGATGATTGTTCATATTTCAATTTCATATAAAATGAACAATGATTTAGCTGATGAAAGAAGAAGCAGCAGGGTAGGATACGAGCTGCTTTGAAAGATAAAAAAGAAAACGGAGGAGATAAAGATGGATGCATTGAAAATCCTGGTGGTAGATGATGAAAGTCGTATGAGAAAACTGGTAAAGGACTTCCTGACAAAGAAGAATTTTCAGGTGCTTGAGGCAGGTAACGGTGAGGAGGCTATGGATATCTTTTATGAAGAAAAGGATATCGCGCTGATCATTCTTGATGTCATGATGCCGAAGATGGACGGATGGGAAGTCTGCCGTGAAATCCGTAAAAATTCAAAGGTGCCGATCATTATGCTGACAGCGAGAAGCGATGAGAGAGACGAACTACTCGGATTTGATCTGGGAGTAGATGAATATATTTCCAAGCCATTCAGCCCGAAGATTCTTGTGGCGAGAGTAGAAGCAATTCTCCGACGTACCGGTCAGAGTAATCCGGAAGATGTGCTTTCGGCAGGTGGTATCGTGATAGACAAAGCCGCACATCTGGCTACCGTAGATGGCAATCCGATGGAATTAAGCTTCAAGGAATTTGAACTTCTGACTTATTTCCTGGAGAACGAGGGAATAGCTCTTTCCAGAGAGAAGATTCTTAATTCTGTATGGAATTACGACTACTTCGGAGATGCCCGTACCATTGATACCCATGTCAAGAAACTCAGAAGCAAAATGGGTGACAAAGGTGAATATATCAAAACTGTATGGGGCATGGGTTATAAGTTTGAGGTAGACGAATGACAGTAAATGAGAATACAGGTGAGAAAGGGCTTCCAGGTGAAAAAACTGATGAAAAAGAAATTCAAAAGAAATTAAAGAATGAGTCAGCGCCTGCTGAAAAATCACAAAAAAATAAGAAACGTATGAAACGAGTCAAAGCTAAAAAATTTCATTCTCTGAAGCATCAGATTTCAGTGTTGTTTATAGGATTGCTGTTATTATCTATTTTCGGCATTACTCTGATTAACGGTCTGTTTCTTGAAAAGTATTACGTGTCCAAGAAAGTGGAAGCACTAGAAGAAGCAAAAGTACTTTTATCCCAGATGAATCTGGATGATATACTGGAATATGACACAGATTCGGGAGAAAACACAAAAGAAGCAAAAGCTGAGATTCCGGATGAGATTGAATGGAACAGTTCCAGAAATAACCTTACGTGGATCATTGTAAATGAGGAGAACAGTGGATATTATTACTGGGGCGAGAATAATATGGCCAAGATGCTCCGAAGTAAATTATTCGGATATGTGAATGATCTTGATAAGGATATGGAGCGCAGCCGTATTCTCAAACAGACAGATACCTGTACTATGTGGCAGGTACATGACCGATTTGCAGGTATGGAATATGTAGAATGTTGGGGGCAGTTTGATAATGGCTATTATTTTCTGATCCGTTCTCCACTGGAAAGTATAAAAGAAAGCGCTGCTATTTCTAATAGTTTTTATTTTGTTGTAGGAGCGATCATAGTTGTGATCAGCGGATTGATCATTCTGGTAGTAACAAGTCGTATTACCCGACCAATCAGTGAACTGACAAAGTTATCAGAAAAGATGTCGGATCTTGATTTTGAGGCAAGATATCAGAGTTGGGCGGGAAATGAGATTGATGTGCTTGGTGATAATTTCAACAAGATGTCCAGAAAACTGGAAAGTACGATTTCTGAACTGAAATCGGCAAATAACAAATTGCAGAAGGATATTGAAGATAAGATCAAGATTGATGAAATGCGTAAAGAATTTCTGGATAACGTATCACACGAGCTGAAAACTCCGATCGCGTTGATTCAGGGCTACGCAGAAGGTCTGAATGAAAATATTTCCGATGATCCGGAGAGCAGAGAGTTTTACTGTGAAGTTATCATGGATGAAGCATCCAAAATGAATAAACTGGTAAAGAATCTGTTGACCTTAAATCAGCTGGAATCCGGTAAAGATGCTCCGGTGATGGAGCGTTTCGATATTGTATCTCTGATAAAAGGAGTGATTGGCTCTATGCACATTGTGATTGAGCAAAAAGAGGCAACAGTGATTTTTGAAGAGACAGAGCCCGTATACGTCTGGGCAGATGAATTTAAAACGGAAGAAGTTGTAACAAATTATACAAGCAATGCGTTAAATCATCTGGATGGAGAACGTAAGGTGGAAATCAAAGTACTCCGTGAGGGTGATTGCGTAAAAGTGACAGTATTTAACACAGGAACTCCGATTCCGGAAGAGGATATTCCAAATCTCTGGAATAAATTCTATAAAGTAGATAAAGCACGTACAAGAGAGTATGGCGGAAGCGGCATTGGACTTTCGATTGTTAAGGCGATTGTTGAGGGCATGAACCAGAAGTATGGCGTATGTAACTATGATAACGGTGTTGAGTTCTGGTTTACGCTGGATTGCAGACAGTAAGAAATTAAGAGAACATTGTCAGATGATCTTTCCTGTAAAGTAAAAGACCTGTCTTTCAGTCAGAAGTATGCGATAATGCGATAACTAATGAATAGTAGCAGATGACTGAAATAAAAGAAAATAAAAAGAAACAAAAACAGACAGTTGCAAAGAAATTATACTTTGCAACTGTCTGTTTTTGGGTTATACTGTATTGTAGCTATGCAAATATAGCGGGCGGATTTCTTATCCGTCGGATCTGAATCAAAGGTAAAACAGACAGTTGATTCAGTTTGACAGGTACTCTGAGGTATACTTGGATTACTATATAATGAGGAAAAAGATAATGATATAGGAGGACAACATGATAGCGATAATCGATTACGACGCCGGAAATATCAAAAGCGTGGAAAAAGCACTTCATTATCTTGGAGAAGAAACAATTGTAACCCGTGATCCGCAGACTTTATTAAGTGCAGATAAAGTGATTCTGCCGGGAGTGGGAAGTTTTGGGCAGGCTATGGAGAATCTCCATACATATGGACTTGTACCGGTGATTCATGAGATTGTAGAGAAAAAGATACCATTTCTTGGAATCTGCCTTGGACTTCAGCTCCTTTTTGAAAGCAGTGAAGAAACCCCTGGTGTAGAGGGACTTGGAATCCTGAAAGGTAAAATCGTTAAGATTCCACCGGCAGCAGGACTTAAGATTCCGCATATGGGCTGGAACTCTCTGCATCTTCAGAATAATGGCAGATTGTTTGAAGGAATTCCGGAACAGACCTATGTATATTTTGTTCATTCCTATTATTTGCAGGCAGAGGATCCTGAAATCATAAAAGCAACGACAGAATATAGCACCTGCATTCATGCATCTGTAGAGAAAGACAATGTATTTGCGTGTCAGTTTCATCCGGAAAAGAGCAGCAAATGGGGACTGAAAATACTTAAGAATTTTGCTGCTATCGGAAAAACAACAGAAACTGACGAAAAGGAGGGAAGATAAATGTTTACAAAGAGAATTATTCCCTGCCTGGATGTAAATAATGGACGTGTGGTAAAGGGCGTTAATTTTGTTCAGCTTCGTGATGCCGGTGATCCGGTGGAGATTGCGAAGGCTTATGATGCGGCGGGAGCAGATGAACTGGTATTTCTGGATATTACAGCATCCTGCGAACAGAGAGACACCGTCGTAGATATGGTAAGACGTGTAGCTGCCAATGTATTTATTCCTTTTACAGTAGGCGGCGGAATTCGTACAGTAGATGATTTCAAGAAGCTGTTAAGAGAAGGCGCGGATAAAATTTCTGTAAATTCTGCGGCTATCGACAGACCGGAGCTTATCAGTGAAGCGGCAGATAAATTCGGAAGCCAGTGTGTTGTAGTTGCCATTGATGCCAAGAGAAGAGAAGATGGCGGCTGGAATATCTACAAACATGGTGGAAGACTGGATACAGGAATCGATGCTGTAGAATGGGCGAAGAAAGTGGAAGCCCTTGGCGCAGGTGAGATTCTTCTTACCAGCATGGACTGCGATGGAACGAAAGCGGGATATGATCTGAAACTTACCAGAGCAATCGCAGATGCAGTATCCATTCCGGTGATCGCATCAGGCGGTGCAGGTACATTGGAGCATTTTTATGATGCGCTTACAGAAGGAGGAGCAGATGCTGCGCTGGCTGCGTCTTTGTTCCATTATAAAGAACTGGAGATTTCACAGGTTAAGGATTACCTGGCAGACAGAGGAATTTCCGTGAGAAAGTAGAAAAGAGGTATCATAGTTATGTCAGCTATTACAGGTGACTGGCTGGAGGCATTGAAAGGTGAATTCCACCAGCCGTATTATGCCAAGCTTTATAAAACGGTAATGTCTGAATATCAGACAAGAAAGATTTTTCCACCGGCAGACGAACTGTTTAATGCGTTTCACTTTACGCCTCTTCATGAGGTGAAGGTAGTGATTCTGGGGCAGGATCCGTATCATAATGACGGACAGGCACATGGATTATGCTTTTCTGTAAAAAGAGGAGTAGAGACACCTCCGTCGCTGGTGAATATTTATCAGGAGCTCCATGATGACTGTGGATGTTATATTCCGAATAACGGAAATCTGGAGAAATGGGCGAAGCAGGGTGTGCTTCTTTTGAACACAGTTCTGACAGTACGTGCACATCAGGCTAACTCACACAGAGGAATTGGCTGGGAACAGTTTACAGATGCCGCGATCCAGGTTCTGAATGAACAGGATCGTCCAATCGTATTTTTGTTATGGGGACGTCCGGCACAGATGAAGAAATCCATGCTGAACAATCCGAAACATCTGATCCTGGAAGCACCTCATCCAAGTCCATTATCTGCTTACAGAGGATTCTTTGGGTGTAAGCATTTCAGCAAAACAAACGAATTTCTGATTGCCAACGGTCTGGAACCGATCGACTGGCAGATAGAAAATATATAAGAAAAGAGGTAATGTGTAGTCAGAAGAAAGACACACAGCAACAACATGAATCAGAAAAATAATTTAGTAAAAAATGCATCCTTTCTGATGATTGCGGCAATGGTTTCCAAGGTAATCGGGCTGCTGTATAAGAGTCCGCTTTCCAACATTATCGGAAGCCTTGGAATGGGATATACAAGTCTTGCGCAGAATGCGTACATGATTCTTCTGATGATCGCGTCATTCAGCATTCCGCAGGCAGTATCAAAACTGATTTCCGAGCGCATTGCTCTGAGAGATTACAGGAATGCGCATAAGTTCTTTAAGGGAGCTATGATCTATGCGATGATCGTTGGAGGTGCAGTAGCACTGTTTTGTCTCTTCGGGGCAGGATTGATTATTCCAAGCAATCAGAAAGATGCAATTCTTGCGCTGCAGATCCTTGCGCCGACCATTTTCCTGTCCGGAATCCTGGGCGTGTTCAGAGGATATTTCCAGGCATATAGAAATATGATGCCTACATCTATTTCTCAGATTATTGAACAGGTATTTAATGCGGCAGTCAGTCTTCTGGCAGCCTGGGGATTTATCAACGTATTTGCGGATGGAACAGAGAACAGCATTGCGAAATGGGGAGCTGCGGGATCTACAGTAGGAACAGGAGCCGGTGTGGTCACCGCATTGATTTTTATGCTTCTGGTATACGGCGTGAATCGTGGAAAGATTATGCATCGTGTAAACAGAGATCATAAGCACCAGGAAGAGTCATATAAAGATATTTTCCGCGTGATCGTACTGGTAGTTTCGCCAATCATCCTCAGCGCATTTGTATATAATGTCAATGCATATATTAATGGATATCTTTTCTCAGATATTCTTGGCAGAAGAGGCGGAGACGCAACACAGATTGGCATTCTCTATGCAGAATACGCAACTTACTTTATGACGATTATTAATATCCCACTGACCTTATCCAGTACAGCGCCGACTTCTATGATTCCTGAAGTATCTGCGTTGTATGCTACAGGAGATATTGAGGCAACCAGAGAATGTATCGATCAGACGGTGCAGCTTTCTATGGTAGTTTCTGCGCCGTGTGCGATGGGACTTGCAGTACTTGCACAGCCAATTGTATTCCTGCTTTATGGAAATTCCACAGGGCTTGCAGCGAATCTGCTCATCCTTGGATCATTTTCCATTCTCCTAAACGGAATGTCAAATATTTCCAATGGTGTTCTGCAGGCAATCGGACAGCAGAAGATTCCGGTTATCACAGCTGCAATTGCATTGGTTGTGGATATCATTGTGGTAGTGGTATTGCTGTTTACGACAAACCTGGGAGTTTATGCACTGCTGATTGCGATGGTGATTTATTCTATCGTTGTATGCGTGCTGAATGATCTGGCAATGAAGAAATATCTGCAGTACAAGAATCCATGGAAAAAGGGTTACCTGTATCCGATTCTTGCATCTGTTCCAATGGGAATCGTTGCAGGATGCATCTGCTATGGATTGAATATTTTTGTGAAATCCAACTTCATCTGCCTGATCGTTTCGATTCCAATCGCGGCAGTTGTTTATCTGCTTGCTTATCTGATCATCAGTAAGCCATCAGAGGCAGAATTGAGAAGAATACCGGGAGGAAGCTATCTTGTAAAAGTTGCTGAGAAACTTCCGTTCTGGCAGAATAATAATTAAATAAAAGTAAAAGAGCTGTATTCCAGATACTGTTACATTTCTACGCAAGAATATAAAACAGATATCTGTGTGATACAGCTCTTTTATTTGCTTAACAGATATAATTTAAATAGGGAAATATTATTTCAACTGGAAAATAAATGAATATAAAAGCCCTTATTATCTGCCGGTTATTTCTTCTGTGCTTTTTTCAGATTTTTCTGAGCAGTGGAGAGCATCAGTTTGATTCGGTTCAGCTGGTTAACTTCGCTGGCGCCTGGATCATAGTCGATGGCTACAATGTTTGCTGTAGGATATTCGCGGCGGATTTCTTTGATAACACCCTTACCCACAATATGGTTCGGCAGACATCCGAAAGGCTGGATACAAACAATATTCGGAACATCTCCATGGATCAGTTCCATCATCTCTCCTGTCAGGAACCATCCTTCACCTGTCTGGTTTCCGGTGGAAACGATCGGAGATGCCATTTTTGCCAGATCTCTGATATCAGCAGGCGGTGCGAAATGACGGCTCTGCGCAAGGGCTTCGCTTGCAGGCTTTCTCACCCATTCGATTGCTTTGATTCCCCAGTTTGCCATGGTTGCCTTGGACTTCTTGAAGCCAAGATTTTCTACCTTGAAGTTCTGGTTATAGAAACAGTAGCACATGAAATCGATCAGATCCGGTACAACTGCCTCAGCGCCTTCAGATTCCAGAAGCTCTGCCAGATGATTATTTGCAGCAGGCAGGAACTTGACAAGGATCTCGCCTACGATGCCGACACGAGGCTTCTTCACATCACTGATCGGAATTGTGTCAAATTCATGAACCATTTCACGGCACATTTTCTTAAACTGGCTGTGGCTGACGCTGCTTCCGCTTAAGAAAGAGATCACACGCTGTTCCCAGATTTTGTGCTTTCTGTTTACAATTCCCTCTTCCAGTTCGTAAGGACGCATACGGTATACGCATTTCATCAGGATGTCTCCGAATACGGCACCGTACGCAACTTTTTTCACCAGTGGAAGAGTAAGTTTGAATCCCGGGTTGCTTTCCAGACCACTTAAGTTGACGGAAATAACCGGAATCTGCTCCATACCGGCTTTCTTTAACGCGCGGCGGATAAATGCAATGTAGTTGGAAGCACGACATCCACCGCCTGTCTGTGACATGACAACGGCTGTCTTATTCAGATCATATTTGCCGGAAAGCAATGCATCCATGATTTGGCCAACCACGATCAGAGACGGATAGCAGGCATCATTATTTACGTATTTCAGACCTACATCTACGGCGTGTTTGTTATCGTTTGGCAGTACTTCCAGATTATATCCGCAGGAATTGAAAGCTGCCTGTAAAAGGCTGAAATGGAACGGCGACATCTGCGGACAGAGAATCGTATAATCCTTTCTCATTTCCTTTGTGAAGGATACTTTATCAATAGAAGCCGGTTTGATATTACGTTTCTGTCCCTGAGCTTTCTTTGCACGGATCGCAGCGATCAGGGAGCGGATACGGATCCTTGCTGCACCGAGGTTGTTTACTTCATCAATTTTTAAGCAGGTATAGATTTTGTCGCTTCCGTCGAGAATTTCATAAACCTCGTCAGTAGTAACGGCATCCAGACCACATCCAAAGGAGTTGAGCTGAATCAGGTCGAGGTCATCACGAGTCTTAATGTAGTTTGCGGCTGCATACAGTCTGGAATGATACATCCACTGGTCATTTACACGAATCGGACGTTCTATAGGTGCCAGATGAGAGATGGAATCCTCAGTAAGTACAGCGATTCCATAACTGTTGATCAGATCCGGGATACCGTGATGGATTTCGGGATCAATGTGGTATGGGCGTCCTGCGAGAACAATACCGTGACGGCCTGTTTCTTCCAGATATTTCAGAGTCTCCTCGCCCTTTTTCTGCACATCGCGGCGGGCAGCAGCCATTTCTTCCCATCCTTTATGTGCCGCAGCTTTGACTTCTTCAACCGGGATATCCTTGAATTCCTCTATCAGACGCTTGGTCAGGATTTCCTCAGAGGTAAACGCAAGGAACGGATTGCGGAAATCAATGGACGGATCATTTAATTCATCTACATTGTTCTTGATATTCTCTGCATAGGAAGTAACAATCGGGCAGTTGTAATGGTTGACTGCATCCGGGAATTCGTTACGTTCATATGGGATACATGGGTAGAAAATAAATTTCACACCATTTCGAATCAGCCATGTCACATGACCATGTGCAAGCTTAGCCGGGTAACATTCGGACTCACTTGGGATGGATTCAATTCCCAGCTCGTAAATCTTTCTGGTGGAAGTAGGTGAAAGAACAACCTCGTACTTCAGTTCTGTAAAGAAAGTATACCAGAAAGGATAATTTTCAAACATATTCAGAACACGCGGGATACCTACCTTGCCTCGCGTTGCCTTGTCAGCACTGAGAGGTGTGTAAGAGAAAATACGTTTATATTTATATTCGTAAAGGTTCGGAATATGATCTTTGTTTTTCTCTTTGCCAATACCGCGTTCGCAACGGTTTCCGCTGACATACTGGCGGCCGCCGGAGAACTTGTTGATAGTCAGACGACAGTTGTTGGTACATCCGCGGCAGTTTGCCATGGAAGTTGTATATTTCAGCTCATTGATTTTGTCAATGGAGAGCATAGTAGTTTCTGCACCTTCCTGATGGCGTTCGCGGGCAATCAGCGCAGCACCGAAGGCCCCCATGATTCCGGCGATATCCGGACGGATGGCTTCGCAGCCGGCAATCTTTTCGAAACTTCTCAGAACTGCATCATTGTAGAAAGTACCACCCTGTACAACGATGTGTCTGCCAAGTTCGGAAGCATCAGAAACTTTGATAACCTTATAGAGTGCATTTTTGATAACAGAGTAAGCAAGACCTGCGGAAATATCGGAAACCTCAGCTCCCTCTTTCTGTGCCTGCTTTACCTTGGAATTCATGAAAACAGTACATCTGGTACCAAGATCAATAGGATGCTGTGCAAAAACAGCAGCTTTTGCGAAATCCTGTACTGTATAATTCAGGGATTTGGCAAAGGTTTCAATGAAGGAACCGCATCCGGAGGAACACGCTTCATTCAACTGTACGCTGTCAACGGTCTTATTGCGGATTTTGATACATTTCATATCCTGTCCGCCGATATCCAGGATACAGTCTACCTCAGGGTCAAAGAAAGCAGCTGCATAGTAATGAGATACGGTTTCAACCTCGCCCTCATCCAGGAGCAGGGCAGCCTTGATCAGAGCCTCGCCGTAACCTGTAGAGCAGGAATAAGCAATCTTTGCATCTTTGGGAAGCAGTTCGTAAATCTCTTTAATAGAACGGATGGTAGTTTTTAACGGGTTTCCGTTGTTGCTGCTGTAGAAAGAGTAGAGAAGTGTTCCGTCTTCGCCTACCAGCGCAGTTTTGGTTGTGGTGGAACCTGCATCAATACCCAGATAGCAGTTTCCTTTATATGTAGCCAGATCTCCTGTTTTTACCTTATAGGAACTCTGACGTTTTGCAAATGCATCGTATTCTTCCTGAGAAGTGAAAAGCGGTTCCATACGTTCTACTTCGAAATCCAGCTTAATGGAATTGCGGAGTCTGTCTTTCATTTCTGTCAGGGAAATGGAGTTGTCTTCTTTTGCATTTAATGCAGAACCAATGGCTGCAAAAAGATGGGAGTTCTCCGGAATGATAGTGTGTTCCTCATCCAGCTTCAAAGTACGGATAAAGGATTCTCTCAGTTCGGACAGGAAGTGGAGCGGACCACCCAGGAATGCAACATGTCCACGAATGGGTTTTCCACAGGCAAGACCGGAAATAGTCTGGTTTACAACTGCCTGGAAAATAGAAGCTGACAGATCCGGTTTGGTTGCACCGTCATTGATCAGCGGCTGGATATCAGTTTTGGCGAAAACACCGCAGCGTGCAGCGATCGGGTAGAGTGCCTTGTAATCTTTGGCATATTCATTCAGACCTGTTGCATCTGTCTGGAGAAGAGAAGCCATCTGGTCGATGAAAGAACCGGTACCGCCTGCACAGATACCGTTCATACGCTGTTCTACATTTCCGTTTTCGAAATAAATGATCTTGGCATCCTCGCCGCCAAGCTCAATGGCAACATCTGTCTTTGGTGCCAGCTTCTGCAGAGAAGTAGAAACTGCAATAACCTCCTGGGTAAAAGGAACGCCCAGATGATTGGCAAGGGTCAGACCGCCGGAACCTGTGATCACAGGATGGAGAGTCATCTCACCATACTGATCAAAGGCCTCCTGAAGAAGGTCTGCAAGGGTTTCCTGAATGTTCGCAAAATGACGCTTATAATCCGCGAAAATGAGATTTTCATTCTCATCTAAGATCGCGATCTTTACAGTAGTGGAACCAATGTCAATTCCAAGTGTTTTGTAATTCATAAAGTAAATTCAAGCCTCCTCGTATTGTATATAAACAAAGTTGAAATTTTCCTGTTACTGTTCATGCTGATATCATGCAAAGCGTGTTGCCGGACATGAAGTAAACAGTAAAAATCTATCCTGTTCTTTCCTATTAAATACCTGTTTCCAGATATGGAATATTCCGTAATATTATACGCTAATGGTCTGGAAAAGACAATATGAAAGTTTACCAAGGTTTGAGTGAATTGCAGTTGAAAATTCAGCTATTTCAAGATATAATAAAAAAAGTAATTTTTATCAAGAGGAGAAGAAAAATGGCAGAATATAAACTTCTGAAAACAGAGGGGCGTGCCAAACGTGCGGAGTTTCATACAGTGCATGGTACGATCCAGACTCCTGTTTTTATGAATGTGGGAACGATCGGTGCGATTAAAGGCGCTGTATCCACTATGGATTTACAGCAGATCGGAACACAGGTAGAATTATCAAATACTTATCATCTTCATGTGCGCCCGGGTGATAAAATAGTAAAGCAGTTAGGTGGCCTTCATAAATTTATGGTATGGGACAAACCGATCCTTACAGACTCAGGCGGATTCCAGGTATTTTCCCTTGCAAAGCTGAGAAAGATCAAAGAAGAGGGAGTCTATTTTAACTCCCATATTGACGGACATAAGATCTTTATGGGGCCGGAAGAGAGTATGCAGATCCAGTCCAATCTTGCCTCCACTATTGCCATGGCATTTGATGAATGCCCCAGCAGTGTGGCTGACAGGGATTATGTGCAGAAATCCGTAGACAGAACCACAAGGTGGCTTGCCCGCTGCAAGGCAGAGATGGCAAGACTGAACAGTCTGCCGGATACCATTAACAAAGAACAGCTTCTGTTTGGAATCAACCAGGGCGCTGTTTATGAAGATATCCGTATTGAGCATGCCAAAGCGATCTCTGAAATGAATCTGGATGGCTATGCTGTCGGCGGTCTGGCAGTTGGAGAAACCCATGAAGAGATGTACAGGATCCTGGATGCGGTAGTCCCCTATCTTCCTCAGAATAAACCTACTTACCTGATGGGTGTGGGAACACCGGCCAATATTCTGGAAGGTGTTGAACGTGGAATTGATTTCTTTGACTGCGTATATCCAAGCCGTAACGGTCGTCATGGACATGTATATACCAATCATGGAAAGATGAATCTGTTTAATGCAAAATATGAACTGGACACACGTCCTATCGAAGAAGGCTGTCAGTGTCCTGCATGCCAGCATTACAGCAGAGCCTATATCCGTCATCTTCTGAAAGCAAAGGAAATGCTGGGAATGCGTCTCTGTGTACTTCACAATCTGTATTTCTATAATCATATGATGGAAGAGATCCGAGATGCTCTTGATGCAGGAAACTTCGCAGAATATAAGAAAATGCGGCTGGAAGGCTTTGAAGAGGGCAAAATAAACTCGAAAAGATAATCTGTATATAAAATAATTATTAAATATGCCAAAAACTCTTGAAGTAAAGCGGTTTTTTGTGTATGATGTGTAGTGACGCTTTAACCGGATTGTTCTGTATGAAATACAAGGATTCGTACGGAAAGTAACGGAGATTATAAGTGGATTGCAAAGCAGCTCTTCAGTATGAGCAGCCGTCAGGACGGTCTGTAAATATGTGATGGACTGCAAATATGCAGAATAACAGGATAAGTTACAGGAGGAATCAAAATGGACGCATCAAGCGGAATGGGTATGGTTGGCGCTATTGTCTGGATGGTAGTACTGTTTGGAATTATGTACTTCTTAATGCTTCGCCCTCAGAAAAAAGAGCAGAAGAGACTTCAGGCAATGTTAAATGACATGGAGGTTGGCGACAGCATTGTTACTACCGGCGGCTTTTATGGAGTTGTCATTGACATGACAGAAGAAGATGTGATCGTAGAATTCGGTAATAACAAAAACTGCCGTATTCCAATGAGAAAACAGGCAATCGCTGAAGTTGAGAAAGCCGGAAGCGCTGCCGAATAATGAAAGAGATATAAAAAAGCAGAACCTATAGTCAGTGATGACTGTGGTTCTGCTTTTTTTATAATAAAATGTCCGGAAAAAAACACTCTTATATTTTTTCACTTTAATAGGTTGAAATCTGTCGGAAAGTGCGTTATTATAATAACAATTACGCAATTAGAGTATTTTTGGAGGAAATTATTATGGATTATAAGATTGCATTGATCCCCGGCGACGGAATCGGACCGGAAATCGTAAGAGAAGCAAAGAAAGTACTGGACAAGGTATGCGAGAAATATGGACACAGCTTTTCCTATTCAGAAGTTCTGTTAGGCGGTGCATCCATCGATGTACACGGCGTACCCCTTACTGATGAGGCAATTGCCACTGCCAAATCATCAGACGCCGTACTGATGGGCTCTATTGGCGGAGATGCAAAAACTTCTCCATGGTATAAGCTTGAGCCGTCCAAACGCCCGGAAGCAGGACTTCTTGCAATCCGTAAGGCATTAAATCTTTTTGCAAACTTAAGACCGGCTTACCTTTACAATGAGCTGAGAAAAGCGTGCCCTCTCCGCGATGAGATCATCGGAGACGGATTTGACATGATCATTGTACGTGAGCTTACAGGCGGTCTGTATTTCGGAGAACGTCAGACAATTGAAGAGAACGGTGTGAAGAAAGCAATTGATACACTTTCCTATAACGAAAACGAAATCCGTCGTATTGCCATCAAAGCATTTGAGATCGCACGTAAGAGAAGAAATAAAGTGACAAGCGTAGACAAGGCAAATGTTCTGGATTCTTCCAGACTCTGGAGAAAAGTGGTAGAGGAAGTTGCCAAAGATTATCCGGATGTTACCTTAGAGCATATGTTGGTTGACAACTGCGCAATGCAGCTTGTACGTGATCCGAAACAGTTCGATGTTATCCTTACAGAGAATATGTTTGGAGATATCCTTTCAGATGAGGCAAGTATGGTAACAGGCTCCATCGGAATGCTTTCTTCTGCAAGCTTAAATGAAACAAAATTCGGTCTCTATGAGCCAAGCCATGGTTCTGCACCTGATATTGCAGGACAGGATAAGGCAAACCCTATCGCAACCATCCTTTCCGCAGCAATGATGCTCCGTTTCTCCCTTGACATGGATAAAGAAGCAGATGCAGTGGAAGCAGCAGTACAGAAAGTCCTGACAGAGGGATACCGCACAGGCGATATCATGTCAGAGGGATGCAAACTTGTAGGAACAAAAGAGATGGGCGATCTGATCGCAGCAGCTCTGTAAGAATTGATATTAAGAGGATTCAGCCGGCGCAGGCAGATTACGGGGTCAGGAATTCCGGTTGAATCATTAAAAAATAAATAAAACAGTAAGAAAAGAGGAAATAAAACAATGAGAAGTGATGCAGTAAAAACAGGCACACAGCAGGCACCTCACCGTTCCCTGTTTAATGCTCTTGGAATGACAAAAGAGGAAATGGACAGACCTCTGGTAGGTATCGTAAGTTCTTACAATGAAATTGTACCGGGTCATATGAACCTTGACAAGATCACACAGGCAGTTAAGCTTGGTGTGGCAATGGCAGGCGGTACACCTGTTATGTTTCCGGCAATCGCAGTATGTGACGGTATTGCAATGGGACACGTTGGAATGAAATATTCTCTGGTTACCAGAGACCTGATCGCAGATTCCACAGAAGCCATGGCAATGGCACATCAGTTTGATGCACTGGTAATGATTCCAAACTGTGATAAGAACGTACCCGGACTTCTGATGGCAGCAGCCAGACTGAATGTTCCTACTGTATTTGTAAGCGGCGGTCCGATGCTTGCCGGACATCTGAACGGACACAAGACAAGCCTTTCCAGTATGTTCGAGGCAGTAGGTGCTTACGCAGCAGGGAAACTTGATGAGGACGGCCTGACAGAATGTGAAATGAAGACATGTCCTACCTGCGGATCCTGTTCCGGTATGTATACAGCAAACTCCATGAACTGCCTGACAGAAGTTCTTGGTATGGGACTGAAAGGAAACGGAACAATTCCGGCTGTATATTCTGAACGTATCCGTCTTGCAAAACACGCAGGTATGCAGGTTATGGAAATGTACAGAAAGAACATCCGTCCAAGAGACATCATGACAAAAGAAGCAATCCTCAATGCCCTGACAGTAGACATGGCACTTGGATGCTCCACAAACAGTATGCTTCACCTTCCGGCTATTGCTCATGAGATCGGAATGGACTTTGATATCAGCTTTGCAAACGAGATCAGCGCAAAGACTCCGAATCTCTGCCACCTTGCACCTGCAGGCCCAACATATATGGAAGACTTGAACGAAGCAGGCGGTGTATACGCAGTTATGAACGAACTGAATAAGAAGGGACTCCTTCATACTGAGTGCATGACAGTCACAGGCAAGACAGTAGGCGAAAACATCAAAGACTGTGTAAACTTAAATCCTGAAGTTATCAGACCGATCGACAATCCATACAGCCAGACAGGCGGACTTGCAGTTCTCAAGGGTAACCTTGCACCGGACGGCGGTGTTGTAAAACGTTCTGCAGTTGTAGAAGAGATGATGGTCCATGAAGGACCTGCAAGAGTCTTTGATTGTGAAGAAGACGCAATCGCGGCTATCAAAGGCGGCAAGATCGTAGAGGGTGACGTAGTAGTTATCCGTTACGAAGGACCGAAAGGCGGCCCTGGTATGAGAGAGATGCTGAATCCTACATCTGCAATCGCAGGTATGGGACTGGGATCTTCAGTAGCCCTGATCACAGACGGACGTTTCAGCGGTGCATCCAGAGGAGCATCCATCGGACACGTATCACCGGAAGCAGCAGTCGGCGGACCGATCGCACTTGTTGAAGAGGGCGATATCATCAGCATCAACATTCCGGAACTGAAACTGGAGATCAAGGTTTCTGATGAAGAAATGCAGGCAAGAAAAGCAAAATGGCAGCCTCGCAAGCCAAAGGTAACAACAGGATATCTTGCAAGATATGCTGCAATGGTAACCTCCGGAAACAGAGGAGCAATCCTTGAGGTACCAAAAGCAAAATAAAGATGAACAAGTACCCGGCGGGAATTACAGCATAACCTGTGATTCCTGCCTGAAAAGTTAGGAGGATACGTAAAGATGCAGCTTACAGGCGCTGAAATCATCGTTGAATGTTTAAAAGAACAGGGCGTTGACACTGTATTCGGATATCCGGGCGGTGCCATCCTGAATGTATATGACGCCCTCTATGAATATAAAGACCAGATCACACATGTACTGACTTCCCATGAACAGGGAGCTTCCCATGCAGCAGACGGATACGCAAGAGCAACCGGCAAAGTCGGCGTATGTCTCGCAACCTCCGGTCCCGGAGCTACTAATCTGGTAACAGGAATCGCAACTGCATACATGGATTCCGTACCAATGGTGGCAATCACATGTAATGTAGGAACTCCGCTTCTCGGAAAGGATTCTTTCCAGGAGGTTGATATTACAGGAATCGTAATGCCGATCACAAAGCACAGCTTTATCGTAAAAGACATTACAACTCTGGCAGATACCGTCCGCAGAGCTTTCTATATCGCAAAGAGCGGCCGCCCGGGTCCTGTACTTGTAGATGTGACAAAGGATGTGACAGGCGCGAAATATGAATACAATGCCTGCACTCCGGCAGCCATTACACCAAAAGTAGATACAATCAAAGATAAGGACATCGAAACAGCAGTCCAGATGATCAAAGATGCAAAGAAACCGTTCATCTTCACAGGCGGCGGAACAATTATCTCCGAGGCATCCAAAGAAGTGACAGAACTTGCTCACAAAATCGATGCTCCGGTATGTGACAGCCTTATGGGGAAAGGTGGATTTTCCGGCGAAGATCCTTTCTATACAGGAATGCTTGGAATGCATGGAACAAAAGCATCTAACCTCGGCGTTTCCGGGTGTGACCTTCTGATCGTTCTGGGAGCCAGATTCAGCGACCGTGTCACAGGAAATACAAAGACTTTTGCTAAGAATGCAAAGATTCTCCAGATTGATGTAGATGCTGCGGAGATTAATAAGAACATTATCGTAGATGCAAGTATCGTAGGAGATGAGAAAGAAGTTCTGAAACGAATCCTGAAAGAACTCCCGGAGATGAAACATCCGGAGTGGACAGCACATATCAGCGAACTGAAAGAGAAATATCCGCTAAGATATGATCATTCCCAGCTGACAGGTCCATACATTATCGAGAAACTTTACGAGCTGACAAAAGGTGACGCGATCATCACCACAGAAGTAGGCCAGAACCAGATGTGGGCAGCTCAGTATTTCAAATATAAAGAACCAAGAACATTCCTTTCATCCGGTGGATTAGGAACGATGGGATATGGACTTGGAGCGGCAATCGGTGCGAAGATGGGAAGACCGGACAAGACGGTAGTAAATATCGCAGGTGACGGATGCTTCCGTATGAATATGAATGAGATCGCCACAGCAGTCCGCTGCGGCAAACCATTGATTGAAATCGTACTTAATAACCATGTACTTGGAATGGTGCGTCAGTGGCAGACATTGTTCTACGACCACAGATATTCCCATACAATTTTAAATGATTCCGTTGATTTTGTAAAACTGGCAGAGGCTATGGGTGCGAAGGCAATCCGTATCACTACCATGGATGAAGTGGAACCTGCTTTGAAAGAAGCACTTGCATGTCCGGGACCAATCGTACTTGACTGTATGATCGATCAGGATCTCAGCGTATTCCCGATGGTACCGGCAGGCGCAAGCATTGATGATATTTTTGATGAGGAGGATATGAAAAACAATGAGCAGAGTGTATAATTTTTCCGCAGGACCGGCTGTACTGCCGGAAGAGGTATTAAAAGAAGTTGCAGAGGAGATGATGGACTATCAGGGAACTGGTATGTCTGTAATGGAAATGAGCCACAGAAGCGCTGACTTCCAGAAAATCATTGACGAAGCAGAGCAGGATCTGCGCGACCTGATGAAGATTCCGGATAACTACAAGGTATTATTCCTTCAGGGCGGAGCTTCCCAGCAGTTTGCTGCAATTCCAATGAACCTCATGAAGAATAAAGTTGCTGATTACATTGTTACAGGTCAGTGGGCAAAGAAAGCATATCAGGAAGCGCAGAAATATGGAAAAGCAAACAAGATCGCTTCTTCCGAAGATAAGACATTCTCTTACATTCCTGACTGCAGTGACCTGCCGATCAGCCCGGATGCGGACTATGTATACATTTGTGAAAACAACACAATTTACGGAACAAAATTCAAAGAACTCCCGAACACAAAAGGAAAAACTCTGGTAGCAGATGTTTCTTCCTGCTTCTTATCTGAGCCGGTTGATGTATCCAAATACGGAATCATCTACGGCGGTGTTCAGAAGAATATCGGACCTGCTGGTATGGTAATCTCTATTATCAGAGAAGACCTGATCACAGATGATGTTCTGGAAGGCACCCCAACTATGCTGAAATTTAAAACACAGGCTGATGCCGGTTCTCTTTACAACACACCGAACTGCTACTGCATCTATGTATGCGGTAAAGTCTTCAAATGGCTGAAGAAAATGGGTGGTCTGGAAGAAATGAAGAGACGCAACGAAGAGAAAGCAAAGATTCTCTATGATTATCTGGATCAGAGCAAACTCTTCAAAGGAACAGTCGTAGCAAAAGACCGTTCTCTTATGAACGTACCGTTCGTAACAGGTGACAAGGATATGGATGCCAAATTTGTAAAAGAAGCAAAAGAGGCAGGACTTGTAAACTTAAAAGGACATCGTACAGTCGGCGGTATGCGTGCAAGTATCTACAACGCTATGCCAAAAGAAGGTGTAGAAGCACTGGTTGCTTTCATGAAGAAGTTTGAGGAGGAGAATGCATAATGTTTCAGTATCATTGCCTGAATCCCATCGCAGAAAAAGGTCTGGGATTATTTGATGAAGACTATAAGAAAACAGAAGAACTGGAAGGAACCGATGCCATCCTTGTAAGAAGTGCTAAGATGCATGATATGGAACTTCCGGAGAGCGTAAAAGTAATCGCACGTGCAGGTGCAGGTGTCAATAACATTCCTGTCAAAGACTGCGCAGAGAAAGGTATCGTAGTATTTAACACACCGGGTGCTAATGCAAACGGTGTTAAGGAACTTGTTCTCGCAGGTATGCTCCTTGCATCCCGTGATATCGTCGGCGGTATCGAATGGGTTGCCAAAGAGAAAGACAAAGAGGACATTGACAAACTTGCCGAGAAACAGAAGAAGCAGTTTGCAGGCTGCGAGATCATGGGTAAGAAACTTGGTATCATCGGCCTTGGTGCAATCGGAGCAATGGTGGCAAACGCTGCATCTGCTCTTGGAATGGAAGTATACGGATATGACCCGTACATCTCTATTGATGCTGCATGGAATCTTTCCCGCACCATCAAACATATCAAGAGCCTGGATGAAATCTATTCCCAGTGTGATTACATCACCATCCATGTACCTCTTCTTGACAGCACAAGACAGATGATCAACAAAGAAGCATTAGACAAGATGAAAGACGGCGTAGTACTTCTGAACTTTGCCCGCGATCTTCTGGTTGATGAGGATGCTCTGATCGAAGCGTTAGACAGCGGAAAAGTGAAGAAATATGTGACAGACTTTGCAAACCATACCGTAGCAGGTCATGCCGGAATTCTGGTAACTCCACATCTTGGAGCATCCACAGAGGAATCCGAAGAAAATTGTGCGGTAATGGCAGTGAAAGAAGTAAGAGATTTCCTTGAGAACGGAAACATCAAGAACTCTGTAAACTTCCCGAACTGTGATATGGGAACCTGCGTAGCAGTAGGACGTATCGCAATCTGCCACAAAAATATCCCGAACATGATCAGCCAGTTCACCAAGATTCTCGGTGCAGAAGGCCTGAACATCGCAGATATGACAAACAAGAGTAAAGGCGAATATGCTTATACTCTGATCGATCTGGAAAGCACAGCATCCAAAGAAGCACTGGATGAGCTGAAAGCAATCGAAGGCGTATCAAGAGTACGTGTGGTAAAATAAATAGTAAGTTAGAAGCTAACGGTTCAGTATTTTTATAATGATCGTTGAATTATAATAAGGATGTATATATTTCAAATATCTCCTGGCCAATTGAGATTTTCAATTGCCGGGAGATATTTTTGCTTTTATTTTTAGGATAAAAAAGAAGCCCGGTCTGGCGGTGCCAGAGGGCTTCTTCAAAGTTTTGGATGATCAAGCGGATATTCGCAATCAACATCCTCTTGATTTCATAAAGTCAAGAACCTCTTCTTTGGTGGACATAACGCGAAGAGCACCCTTGCGTGTGGTGATCAGAGAAGCTGCCGCATTTGCGAATGTGAGCAGTTCTTTTAAGTTCTCTTCTGTCAGGTTGTCCAGGCCATGTTCCAGAACATAGTTTAAGGAGCTTGCGCAGAAGGTATCGCCTGCACCTGTTGTTTCGATAGTCTTTTCCTGAAGGAAAGGAGCAGCTTCTACTTTCATGTCTTTGTAGTAAGCGCGGCTTCCGTCTTTTCCCAGTGTGATAAGGATAAGCGGAATGTTGTATTTCTCTTTCAGAAGTGCGGCGCCTTTGTCATAGTCTGTAGTTCCGAACAGGAATTCAACTTCATTATCTGAGATTTTCAGAATATCGCATTTGCCAAGACCGTATTCGATCTCTGCCTTTGCGTCATCCAGAGATTTCCATAATGGCGGACGAAGGTTCGGGTCGAAGCTGACGATACATCCGGCTTCCTTTGCAACGTCGATGGCATAGCGGGTTGCCTCGCGTACTCCCTCGTGAGTGGAAGAAAGAGTTCCGAAGTGGAAGATTCTGGAATCTCTGATCAGGTCTTCCTGGATTTCATCCTTGGTGAGCATCATATCTGCACCCGGATTACGGTAGAAGGAAAAATCTCTGTCTCCGTCAGGATAAGTATGTACGAAGGCAAGTGTTGTGTGTACCTCGTTGTCGATCACAAGGTTGCGGGTGTCGATCCCTACTTCCTCTACGGCATTCTTAAGCTGGGTTCCGAACATGTCGTTTCCGACTTTGCCGATGAATGCAGTTTTTTTGCCAAGTTTCTCAAGCATTGCAAGCACATTGCATGGAGCACCGCCCGGATTGGCTTCCAGCATAGGATTTCCCTGTGCGCTGCTGCCGTTTTCAGTAAAGTCAATCAATAATTCGCCTAATGCGGTTACGTCAAAGGCTTTGTTTCCCATTTTGTATCCTCCTTGTTGTGATGGAAAGAAGCATAGTATCCGGAACAAGATTCCTTCCATGGTTAATAACATAAATTTAGCGCAGGAAAGGGAATTTGTCAAACAATTTTCTTTATTTTTTTGTGCAAAGATGCTAAAATAAACATAACTTGATTTGTTATTGTTTACAGGTGACGTTTAATGTACCGTAAATACGCTGCCGGTAAGAGTAACCGATCATCATATTTCTGACAATCGGGGAGGTAACGCAGCTATGGACGAAAAAGTATACGGCTATATGGACTGGCCGAGAATTGAAGCTATTGTGTATGGAGAGGAAACTGCTCCCAGAGATGTGATGGGACCAAGGATCACACAGGATGGTGTCCTTATTCAGGGATTTTTTCCTGATGCAGAAGAAGTAAGCGTGGTCAGCGGAAAGAAAACCTATGTCTGCGAGAAAGAGGACGAGGCTGGATATTTTGCAGCATTGCTTCCTTTACACAAGGTGCCGGAATACAGATTCCTTATAAAAATGGGAGAGACAGAGACAGAATGTTATGATCCCTATGCTTTTCCATGTCAGATCACAGAGGAAGAGGAGAAGGCTTTCTGCGCAGGTGTTTATTATGAGGCATATAAGAAGCTGGGCGCTCATCCAATGGAGATTAAAGGAGTGAAAGGTACTCTTTTTGCTGTCTGGGCTCCGAACGCAGTAAGTGTAAATATCGCAGGTGATTTTAATGGATGGATCGGACGTGCAACTATTATGCATCGTATGCCTATGTCCGGTATCTTTGAGCTGTTTGTTCCGGGCGTAGAGGCAGGAACACACTATAAATATGAAATTAAAATCAAAGGCGGCGAAGTTCTGTTAAAGGCTGATCCTTATGGGAACAGTGCAGAGCATGATCCTGAGGGAGCATCTGTGGTAGCGGATGTAAGTGCTTTTCAGTGGAATGACGGAGACTGGATGAAAGAGCGTCACAGATTTGATGACAGGAAACAGCCAGTTTCTATATACGAAACATCTCTGGAGGAATGGAAATCTGCTGAGGAACTGGTGGAATTTCTGGCAGAGGAAGATTTTACCCATGTGGAACTCCATCCTGTGATGGAATACCTGGATGATATTACAGGTGGTTATTCTACATATGCATATTATGCACCTACTTCCAGATTTGGAAGCGTGGCGGATTTTCAGAAGCTGGTAGATGAACTGCATCAGGCGGGAATCGGTGTGATTCTTGACTGGACACCTGCACAGTTTCCACGTTATGCCTCCGGTCTGGAGAAATTTGACGGAACACCTCTTTATGAGAGACAGAATCCGGCAGAGGCGATTCATCCGTTCTGGGGAACACTGCTCTATAATTACGGAAGCCCGATGGTGAAGGATTTTCTGATCTCCAATGCATGCTTCTGGGCTGAGGTTTACCATGCTGACGGTCTGCGTATGGATGATGTGGATGCCATGCTGTATCTGGACTATGGCAGAAATCAGGGAGAGTGGACACCGAATATTTACGGAACCAATGAAAACCTGGATGCTCTGGAATTTCTGAAGCATCTGAATTCTGTGATAAAGGAGAGAAATCCCGGATTGCTTTTAGTTGCTCAGGAGAACGGACTCTGGCCGGAGCTGACAGACAGTGTGGGAAATGACCATCTGGGATTTGACTATAAATGGAGTGGTGGATGGACAAAAGATCTGCTTGAATATCTGAGCAAGGATCCTATTGAGAGAAAGAATTACCATGATCAGCTGACCATGTCCATGCTCTATGCATACTGTGAACATTATATTCTGACCCTTGGCAGCAGGGATGTCGGTACATTGAAGGATTTCGCGGATAAGCTGCCGGGAAGTGAAGAACAGAAGAATGCGCAGATCAGAGAGGCTTATGCTTATATGATGCTTCATCCGGGATGCAAGATGATGGCACCGGACAAAGATATGCCGAAAGAACTGGAATTATGTGTCAAAGACCTCAATAATATGTATCTTGCTCATCCTGCACTTTATCAGCTGGATGATGAATATGATGGATTTGAATGGGTTCAGCTGATGAAGTATGAGGAGAATGTGATCGCATTCATGAGAAAGACAGAGAAACCGGAAGAAACTATTCTGGCTGTCTGCAATTTCGCGGCAATTCCATATGAAAACTACAATGTGGGAGTTCCTTTTGCCGGCAAATATAAAGAAATCTTTAACAGTGATGATAAAAAGTACGGTGGTAATGGTGTAGTAAATACGAGAGCGAAAGCAGCGAAGAAGGCTGAGTGTGATGAGAGAGAGTACTCTATCACAGTGAAGCTTCCGGCACTTGGTGTGGCAGTCTTTACCTGCACTCCGGAAGAAACAGAGAAAAAGCCCGCTGCCGAGCATGACCAGATTAAGAAATCCATTACCAAGACAAGAACTGTACGCAAGGCTGCCGGGAAAACAAAAGCAGCTGTAAAAACTGCAGTGAAACCGGTGACGAAAACAGTATCTGAAATACCAGTCAAAAAGGACTTGACAGAGAAGAAATAATATTATAAACTAAATGCTGTGGCTGTCAGAATTATCAATTTCTGACAGATTACAGCATAAGCTGAAATAGCTCAGTCGGTAGAGCACTTCACTCGTAATGAAGGGGTCGTGAGTTCGAGTCTCATTTTCAGCTTGAAAAATATTGGGCAATTGTAATTTTATAGAAAATCCGCTATACTGAAAAGCAGAGTATAGTGGATTTTTTATGTTTTTATGGAGGTTCGTATGGTGAGTACCTTAAAATTGCCGGTAGGAATTGAAATGATTGTAAAGAGAAATTTACGTTACTGTCCACACGCCACTATCCCGCGAGGTGTTTTGGCATGAATATGCAAAAATCCCGAGACATACAAGCCAAAATTCCATTGCCGCAGGCAATCTGGAATGAATTTTGGCTAAGTTACTGTGAACGGAGTGAACAGTAACAAATTTACTTGACAATCTCGGGCCTATCCTTTAATATAACTTTTGGATTATACCAAATAAATAATGACCGGGAATCTATCAAGAAGAATGGTTGATTTCCGGTTTTCTTATGTGGACATCATGGTCAGGAGTGCCCGCAGACTGGATGGAACAGGACGGACCGGATATATCTATAATTGGAAAAATGGACATATACAGATGCGAAACCATGCAGAGACTGGCACTGTAACAGGCGTCAGCATTGGCATAAGCCGATGTAGGGGCGAGAGCTTTTACGCGTGGTTTTGTATCTTTTTTAGTTGGTAACTTTTTTACATGAAAGGAGCTGAGTATAGTTGGCAGAGATTTCACTTGAACTGAAAGAGATAAAGAAAAGTTTTACAGAAGGCGAAGCAGTTCTGGATAATATCAGTCTTGAGATCAGTAAAGGAGAGTTTATTACTTTGTTGGGATCTTCGGGATGCGGCAAGACGACAACGCTGCGAATCATTGCCGGTCTGGAACAGCCCGATGCAGGAAGTGTCTGGCTGGACGGCAGGGAAGTGACAGGTCTGGAGCCGAACCAGAGGGATGTGAATACGGTATTTCAGAATTATGCGCTCTTTCCGCATATGAATGTTGCGGAGAATATTGGCTATGGTCTGAAGCTGAAAAAAGTTCCTAAGAGTGAGATTAAGAAAAAAGTTTCTCAGATGCTGGAACTGGTACAGCTTGAAGGATATGAAAAAAGAAAGCCTTCCGAACTCTCGGGCGGTCAGAAACAGAGAGTTGCCATTGCGAGAGCACTGGTGAATAATCCTAAGGTACTGCTTCTGGATGAGCCGCTGGGAGCACTGGATCTGCAGCTTCGCCGTGCGATGCAGATAGAACTGAAGCATCTGCAGAAGAAACTGGGAATTACATTTATCTATATCACTCATGATCAGGAAGAAGCTATCAATATGTCTGACAGGATCGCGGTGATGCGGGACGGACGTATAGAGCAGATCGGAACACCGGATGAGATCTATAATCATCCAAAGACCAGTTATGTGGCAACATTTGTAGGAAATGCGAATATCCTGCATGGAGTTGCAGAGAGTATTCAGGGAGAGAATGCAATCGTAAAAATTGGAAATGACAGGGTAATTGTAAAGCTTGAAACAAGTCAGCAGAATACAGAGGATACAGGGGCAAAACAGCATCTTGCAGCAGGAGAGAACGTAACTCTGGCTGTGAGAAGTGAAAATGTATTGTTACAGGAAGCTGCCGCAATCGGTGATACCGGTACAGATAACGGAGACACTGTTGATATAAGTGTGGCAGGTGGAATTTCGGATATACATGATACAAATAGTATATCGGGTTTACAGGCAACTGTTACAGAGAAGAACTTCGCAGGAGGTCAGCTTCGTGTAACCCTGAAGCTGAGCGATGGTACACAATTGATCGCCAGCAGATACGGAATCGACGCATCCGTAGCAGAAGGCCAGACAGTAAGATGCAGTTTCCTGCCGGCAGATGCAGTACTGGTAGACAGGGAGGATATTCATGAAGAAGCGTAGAAACCGTTCTGACAGTTCTGCATGGATGGCACTTCCGCTGTACATTTTTACTATTGTGTTTGTGGTATGCCCCCTTATCTATATGGTGGCGCTTAGTTTTGCTACGCCGTCCAGAGGATTTGGGGTGATCTGGAAATTTACGCTGGACAATTACAGAAATATTCTGGAACCTGTATACCTGAACACATTTGTGGAATCATTGAAACTGGCATTTACCAGTACGATAGTGATCGCTTTGATCGGCTATCCGTTCGGGTATTTCATGGCGAGGCTGCCGGAGCACAGAAAGAAAAAGGCACAGCTTTTGTTGTCTGCGCCGTTCTGGGTAAATTCCCTGATCCGTCTGTATGGATGGATCATCATTCTGCAGAAAAAAGGACTTTTGAATTTTGTATTGATAAAACTCGGGATCATTGAGAAACCGCTGTCCATCCTGTACAGCTATCCGGCAATTGTGATCGGTATGATTTATGTGCTTCTCCCGTTTATGATCATGTCTGTATACTCCAGCGCAGAGAAGCTGGACTGGTCTTATGTGGAGGCTGCCAGAGATCTTGGTGCATCCAGACTGCAGGCATTTTTTACCATAACACTGAAGCTTACACTGCCCGGGTTGCTTTCGGGTGTGATCCTGACTTTCGTGCCATCCATGGGACTGTTCTTTATTGCAGATATCCTGGGCGGAAATAAAGTAGTACTTGTCGGAAGCCTGATACAGGATCAGATGACAAGAGGAAGTAACTGGCCCTTTGCAGCAGCACTTGCTGTGGTGATGATGGTACTTACAACTGTACTGATCATGATCTACAGGAAAGTGACAAATGCCAGAGAACTGGAGGGAATCGGATGAAAAAGAATTCAAGGTTTGCCGGATTTTATATGGGGCTGATTTTCTTTCTGATGTATCTCCCTATTGCAGTAGTGATCGTTTTCTCATTTAATGAATCCAAACTGCCGGTGAAATTTACAGGCTTTTCCCTGAAATGGTATCAGGAACTGATCCATGACAGAGCAATGCTGGAAGCACTGGTAAACAGTCTGATCCTTGGGGTATTAAGCTGTCTGGTTAGTGCAGTGATCGGTACTCTGGGTGCAGTTGGCCTGTCAAGGATTCACTGGAAGTCAAAAGGGGCACTGGAATACATTTCCATATTGCCGTTAATGATACCGGAGATCATCCTTGGTATGGTGCTGATGGCATTCTTTTATATGCTGAACCTGCCTTTTGGCATGCTGACACTGTTAATAGGTCATACGGTATTCTGTGTGCCTTATATTCTGATGGAAGTGAAGGCAAGACTGGCGGGAATGGACCCTGCGTTGGAAGAGGCGGCAAGGGATCTGGGTGCAGGACCTTTCCGGGCATTCTGGGATATTACGCTGCCGTTAATTATGCCGGCTGTAATTTCAGGTTCGTTGCTTGCGTTTGCCATGTCCATGGATGATGTGGTAATAAGTATCTTTGTAAACGGACCGCGTCTGTCTACGCTGCCGATCAAGGTGTACACACAGCTGAAAACAGGAGTGACGCCGGAGATCAATGCGTTATGTACCATATTGCTGGCAGCTACACTGGTTATTTTTATTGTTTATTCACTGATAACAAAGAAGAAAAAATAGATGTTATAGTTTTTACGAACATTCTGAACAGCCGGCAAATGCTTTTGGAACAGCCGGATTATAAAAAACAGAGAAAAAAACAGAATACATTCAGAGGAAGGAAAAGATGATGAACAAACTGATTGAGTTAAAAAATCTGACCAAGAATTTTGATGATCAGCAGGTTTTGCGCGGCATCAATCTGGATATTTATGAAAAGGAATTCCTGACACTTCTGGGACCCAGCGGATGTGGAAAGACAACCACCCTTCGAATCATTGCAGGCTTTGAAGAACCAAGTGACGGAGAAGTACTGTTTAACGGAATTGAGATCTCCAAGCTTCCCCCGTACAAGAGAGAGGTTAATACTGTGTTTCAGAAGTATGCTCTTTTTCCTCATTTAAATGTGGCAGAGAACATCGGTTTCGGGCTGAACCTGAAGAAGGTCGATAAAACTGTCATCGCCCAGAAGGTGGAGCGCATGCTGAGGATGGTTGGTCTGGAAGGCTTTGGGAAAAGAGATGTAACTCTGCTCTCAGGTGGCCAGCAGCAGCGAGTGGCCATTGCCAGGGCTCTGGTAAATGAGCCGAAGGTCCTGCTTTTAGATGAGCCCCTGGGTGCACTGGATGCAAAGATCCGTAAACAGATGCAGGTAGAATTAAAGAAGATCCAGCAGGAAGTTGGCATCACTTTCATCTATGTTACCCATGACCAGGAAGAAGCCCTGTCCATGTCAGATACTGTTGTTGTTATGAATAACGGTGAGATTCAGCAGATCGGTTCTCCTACAGATATCTACAATGAGCCGGAAAACCGTTTTGTTGCAGGCTTTATCGGTGAATCCAATATTATCGAGGGAACCATGATCCGCGATTATCTGGTTGCTTTTGACGGATTTGAGTTTGAATGTGTGGATAAGGGATTTGAGGATAATGAAGAGATTGAAGTTGTATTAAGACCTGAGGATCTGGATATCGTAGATCCCGGTCAGGCAAAGATCAGGGGAAAGGTGCGCAATATTACATTCAAGGGCGTACATTATGAAATCCTGATCGAAACAGAGCTTCGTACTTATATGGTTCATACCACAGATTATGCGGAAGTCGGAAGGGAAGTGGGACTGAAATTCGGGCCTGAAGACATCCATGTTATGTGTAAGATGGGAAGCTACTGATGAAACAGTACAGAAGTCTTATCAAACCATATCTTGTGTGGGCATTTGTGGTCATTGTCATCCCGCTGATACTGATCGCATTATATGCATTTACAGAAGATGGAAACGAAGTGCTGACGTTCTCCTTTACACTGGAGAATTTCCGCAAATTCCTGGAAGCAACGTATATGAGCGTTATTTTCAAGTCCTTTAAGCTTGGAATCCTGACGACGGTCATCTGTCTGGGACTTGGCTATCCACTGGCATACATTATTTCCAAATGTCCGGAGAAATCCCAGAGTCTTCTGATCCTGCTGGTAACTATTCCGGAATGGATCAATATGCTTCTGCGTACTTATGCATGGATGAATCTGCTGTCAGACAATGGTATCATCAACCATTTGCTTGGATTACTGGGGATTTCCCCGGTGACAATGATGTATACGGACTTTTCCGTAGTGGTTGGCCTGGTCTGTAACTTTATGCCGTTTATGATCATCCCGATCCATACATCCCTGAGCAAGATGGATAAATCCTTTATCGAGGCTGCCTATGACCTGGGGGCAAATAAATTCCAGACCTTTACAAAGGTTATCTGGAAATTGTCCATCCCCGGCGTGCTCAATGGAATCATGATGGTATTCCTGCTGTCTATTTCCACATTCGTTATTCCGAAACTTCTCGGAGGCGGACAGTACATGCTGATCGGTAACCTGATCGAATCTCAGTTTATCTCTGTTGGTGACTGGAACTTTGGAAGTGCGATTTCTCTGATTCTGGCTGTGCTCATTCTGATCTTTATGAGCCTGATGAAGAAGATGGATAAAGATGAATAAGGGAGGACGGCATGAAACGTAATAATAAATTTTTCTCAATGTTATATGTAGTACTCTGCCTTGCTTTCTTTTACCTGCCGATCCTGGTGACGATGATCTTTTCCTTTAACTCATCCAAGTCACTGACCAGATTTACAGGCTTTTCCCTGCGCTGGTATCAGGAACTTCTCGGTAACGGGGAAGTAATTAAGGCAGTTTATGTATCTGTTACCATTGCGATCATTGCGACCATTGTTTCTACTATACTTGGAACCATTACAGCGATCGGTTTATCCAAATCAAAGAAGGTAATCAAGGAACTGCTTTTGAATATTAATAATATCCCGATCCTGAATCCAGAGATCGTAACTGCCATCAGTCTGATGCTCTTGTTCTCTTCTCTGGGATTTCGAAAAGGATATCTGACTATGCTGCTGGCACATATTGCGTTCTGTACCCCGTATGTAATTACCAGCGTTTATCCGAAGGTAAGGGCTCTGGATCCGAATATGGCAAATGCTGCCATGGACCTTGGGGCAACACCTTTTCAGGCTCTGACAAAGGTTATCGTGCCGATGATCAAAGAGGGTATTTTCGCAGGCGCGCTGCTTGCATTTACCATGTCATTTGATGATTTCGTTATTTCCTATTTCGTATCAGGAAATGGTGTAAAGAATATCTCTATTGTTGTATATAATATGACAAAGCGTATCAATCCGACGATCAATGCTTTGTCAACTATCGTGATCGTAGTCATCATCGTGGTACTGCTTTTGTCCAATCTGCTTCCGAAGTTTAAGAATAAAGCCAGAAAGCTGAACAGGAAAGCAGTAAAAATTGTCTCTGTAGTTCTGGTTGTTGCCGTTACGGCAGGACTGATCAAATGGGGATTCGTGGCACAGTCCACTCATGTGCTGAAAGTTTACAATGCAGGAGAGTACATGGATCTTTCTCTGCTGGAGGATTTCGAAAAAGAGTATGATTGTACCATTGTATACGAGACTTTTGAGTCAAATGAGATGATGTACACCAAGCTTTCAAGCGGTGAGACTTATGATGTGCTAATCCCGTCTGATTACATGATTGAGAGACTGATCAAAGAAGAATATCTGCAGGCACTTGACTGGAAAGAGATTCCGAATAAGAAAAATCTGCTGGATGATGTCATGAACCAGAGCTATGATCCGGGCAACCGTTATTCCTGTCCATATTTCTGGGGAACAGTAGGAATCCTTTATGATAAGACAGTAGTAGATGAGGCTGACCTGAAAGATGGATGGAATCTTCTGTGTAATCCTGAATATAAAGGAAATATTTACATGTATGATTCTGAGAGAGATTCCTTTATGATAGCATTAAAGGCGCTTGGGTATTCCATGAATACTACAAATGAAGCTGAGATTGAGGAGGCTTATCAGTGGCTGATCAATCAGCGTGATACCATGGATCCGATCTATGCAGGGGATGATGTGATCGACAACATGATTTCAGGAAACAAAGCGCTGGCAGTTGTGTACTCCGGAGATGCATCTTACATTATCAGCGAAAACCCGAATCTGGACTACTTTACACCGGAACAGGGAACCAACAGATGGTACGATGCGATGGTTATCACAAAGGACTGTGGTGAGGTACAGCTTGCCCATGAATTCATCAATTTTATGATCAGTGATAAATCTGCTCTTTCCAATACGGAAGAAGTAGGGTATACTTCTACAGTGAAGAGTGCTTTTGAAACCATGAAGGAGGGGGACTATGCAGGAATCAGTTCTTATATTCCGGATACAACCAACCCGAATAACGAAATCTTTGCTTATCAGCAGCCAAAGATCAAGCAGAAATTTGCGGAACTCTGGACAAAAGTAAAAGCAAAGTAAAAAAGAATAGCCGCTGTCTGCCGATACAGTGGAAGGTGGATTGGGGCTGCTACAGACAACAATGCAGGACATAAGAAGGGAGACTGTTTATGAAAAAAAGAGTACTTGCAGTAGTAATGTGTGCATTAATGGCCGGATCTGTATTTACCGGATTTAAGGATGCAGGAGATGATAAAGAACTTGTACTTTTTACATGGGAAGGAATGTTCCCACAGGAAGTTCTGGACGATTTTGAAAAAGAGACAGGTGTTAAGGTTGTCTATTCAAACTTTGATACGGACGAAACTATGCTTGAGAAACTCTCCATGGCAAAAGGCGGTGATTACGATATTGTAATCGCAGATGATTATATTCTGGAAACTGCCATTGCAGACGGACTGGCTGAGAAACTGGATAAGGATTCTCTGGAGAATATCGGAAATATCAACCCATTATATCAAGGACAGTTCTATGACCCGGATGATGAATACACAGTTCCGTATGGAGCAGGTATTCCTCTGATCGTTTATGATCCGGAGCAGGTAGATATTGATATTAAAGGATATAAAGATCTCTGGGATCCGTCTCTGGAGGATAGCATTGCATTGACTGCCAATTATCGTGTGATCAATGGTATCACTCAGCTTTCCATGGGAGAGAGCATGAATGAAGAGGACGTAGACGTGATCAAGAAAACAGGAGAGAAGCTTCTGGAGCTTGCTCCGAATGTACGTCTGATTCAGGATGACAACACACAGAATGCACTTCTTAACGGAGAGGCAAGTGTTGCATTTCTTTATACTTCTCAGGTAACGGCAGCTCTCGCAGAGAACCCGGACCTGAAGGTAGTATATCCGGAAGAAGGACTCGGATTTGGAATTATGGGAATGTTTATTCCGAGTGAAGCACCGGATAAGGATGCAGCATATTCCTTTATGGATTACATCATGCAGCCGGAAGTTGCGGCAAAATGCACAGATTATATCGGATATTACAGTACAAATAAAGCAGCAGATGAACTGGTAAATCCGGATCTTGTTGTTCCGGATGACGTTACAAAGGGCGAGATCGTCCAGAATGTGAGCCAGGACGCAGACGCACAGTATCAGAAGAACTGGACTGAATTTAAGGCTGCCTGCGACTAAGGAGTTTAACATGGATATTTACAAGGGAACCGGTGCATTTTCCGGAATCGCCATCGGTAAAATACTCTATTACCACAAGAGTGAATATCAGATACGTCAATATGAGATCACAGATGTCAGGGAAGAACTGAATGTTTTCCGCCAGGCGCGTGCCAGAGTGATGGAACAGTTGACGGAACTTTATGAGAAAAACTGCACGATTCAGGAATCCCAGGCGGAACTTTTTCTCCGGCAAAAGAATCTGCTGGATGGAAAGACTTTCCAGCGTGCGATTGAGAGTATCATTAAGAATGAAAAAGTAAATTCTGCCTATGCAGTAATGACTACAAGAGATGAGATGGTTTCTACTTTTCGAACTTTGGAGGAGCCTGCGATCAAGGAGAGACTGGAAAATATACGTGAGATTTCAGACCGTCTGATCAGTGAACTTGGGGGTATTTCCCCGAGAATCGATCTTGGTGATGAGCCAGTGATTCTTGTCACAGAGAGTATCACGCCGACGGAACTGATGGAGATGGATAAAGATAAACTGATGGCGATCGTTACACACCATGGTTCCAATATTTCCCATGCTGCGATTCTGGCAAAGACCATGAATATTCCGGCATTGATTGAGATTGATACGGATTCAGAATGGGATGGACAACAGGGGATTGTGGACGGATATACAGGATGTCTGTATATTAATCCTGATGAAGAAGTAAGAAAAGAATATGAGATCCGCAGGCAGGCCGATATGGAAGAACGGGAAGAACTCCTGAAATTAAGAGAGGAGCCAGATGTTACAAAAGATGGCAGAAGAATTGAAATCTATGCCAATATCGGAAACATGGATGATTTAAACAGTGTTCTTTATTATGGCGCTGCAGGAATTGGGCTTCTGCGAAGTGAGTTTCAGTATCTTGGAAGAGAGAATTATCCTCGTGAGAATGAACTGTTTCTGGCATATAAGAAAATTGCGGAGACGATGGGTGACAGGCTGGCAGTGATCCGTACTGCAGACCTGGGAGCTGATAAACAGGCAGAATACCTGAACATTCCTGATGAGACGAATCCAATCATGGGAAACAGAGGAATCCGTCTCTGCCTTGACAGAAAGAGGATGTTTAAGGCACAGCTTCGTGCGATTTTCAGGGCAAGTGCTTATGGAAATCTGGCGCTGATGTATCCGATGATCACTTCGGAGGAAGAGATGGATGAGATCGAGGCGATTATCCGGGAAGTTGTCCAGGGGCTGGAGGAGAAAGGAATTCCATATAAAAATATCAGGACGGGCATTATGATCGAAACACCGGCTGCAGTAATGATCAGCCGGGAACTTGCCAGAAGAGTGGATTTCCTCAGTCTGGGAACGAATGACCTGAGTCAGTATACGCTTGCGATGGACAGACAGAATCCGTTGCTGAGAAATAAATACAATGACCATCATCCGGCAGTACTGCGTATGATCAAAATGGTCGTTGAAGCGGGACATGCGGAGAATAAACGTGTCTGTATCTGTGGAGAACTTGCAGCTGATACTGCTCTGACAGAAGAGTTCCTGAAAATGGGAGTTGATTGCCTTTCAGTCGTTCCGGCATGTATTCTGCCAGTGAGAAAAGCACTGAGGCAGGTTGATCTGTCCCAGGAGAAGATTAATGAAAAGTAAAGTAGTATTACTTCCTTGCGGAGAATATGATGAGGAAAAAGTTTATACATTATTGAAACAGGGACTGTATTTGGTGGGTGGAGTGGAAGCTCTGATTCCAAAAGATGGGAAGATTCTGCTGAAACCCAATCTGCTGAAACGAGCGGAAGTGGAGAAGGCAGTTATCACGCATCCGGTAGTGGTCGGTGCGTTCGCCAGAATCCTGAGAGAAAATGGATATGAGCAGATCATTCTTGCTGATTCCTGCGGACATGGGACGACACAGGCAGTGATTCGCGGAACAGGAATGGATACTTATCTGGAAAAATATCAGATTCCGGCGATTGACTATTCAGAGGGGATAAAAGTGGACTACCCGCAGGGAATTCAGGCAAAAGAATTTATTCTGCCAAAGGAATTGCTGGAGCAGAACTGCGTGATTTCTCTAAGTAAAATGAAAACTCATGCCCTGGAGAGAATCACAGGCGCGGTTAAGAATAGTTATGGATTTGTGTATGGCTTTCACAAAGCGAAAGGTCACACACAGTACCCGAGTGCGGACAGCTTTGCCAGAATGCTGATTGATCTGAACAAATGTGTTGCCCCGAAATTGTATGTGATGGACGGTATTGTAGCGATGGAAGGAAACGGCCCCGGCTCAGGAGATCCTGTTCAGATGAATGTAATGATTATGTCCACAGATCCTGTTGCGCTGGATAGTGTATTTAGCCGTCTGGTCTATCTGAAACCAGAGATGGTTCCGACAAACTATCATGGTGAGAAAATGGGGCTTGGAACATGGAAAGAAGAGGAGATTACTCTTCTTACTCCGGATGGAGAAATCTCCATGTCAGAGGCAGTAAAAAGGTATGGGAATCCCCAATTTAATGTAGATCGTACAGAAGTGAGAAAGAATATCTGGACGAGAATGGCCGGAGCATTAAATATTTTCCAGAAAAAACCATATATAGAAGCTGATAAATGCGTTCGCTGTGGAATCTGCGTACAGAGCTGTCCGGTTCCAGGTAAGGCTGTAGATTTCCGAAAAGGGAAAGGTAAGCCGCCGGTGTATGATTATAAGAAATGCATTCGGTGCTTCTGCTGCCAGGAAATGTGTCCCAAAAAGGCAATTAAAGTGAAATAACAGATTGTTTTGCAATATAAAAAGCACATGACAGAAAATGAGAGACCTCTCATATTCTACTCATGTGCTTTTATTATGCCTGTTTATCTGCCGAGAATTTTATTTACTTCTCTGATATATTCCGGAGTCGTGCCACAGCATCCTCCGACAACAGATGCACCGTTCTCAATCAGAACCTTCATATGTTCTGCGAAATTCTGTGCATTCATGTTGTAAATGGCATTACCCTGCTCATCGATTGTCGGCATGCCCGCATTAGGCTTGGCGATGACAGGAATAGATACGTTCTCTTTGATATTGCGGACAACGGATACCAGCTGGTCAGGTCCTACAGAACAGTTGATACCAACTGCTACGGCACCTGCACCCTCAAGGGCAATCGCAGCCTCCACAGCATTCCCTCCGCTGAAAATGCTTCCGTCAGCTTCTACGGTCATTGTACACATTACAGGAAGAGAACTTACAGATGCGGCGGCATCCAGTGCAGCCAGAGTTTCTTCGATATTGATCATAGTTTCCGCAGCGATCAGATCAACACCTGCATCCTCAAGAACCTTGATCTGCTCACAGTATGCTTCATATGCCATCTCATAAGTGAGATCACCGGCAGGCTCCATCATCTTTCCGGTTGTGGTAATATCACCGGCAACATAGACGCTGTGTCCTACGGCTTCTCTGGAAATATTTACCAGTGCATGGTTCATCTCTTCAAGCTTATCCTGCAATCCGTGAAGTCCGAGACTGTAACGGTTGCCGCCAAAAGTAGGGGCATATACGATCTGGCTTCCTGCTTCTACATAAGCTTTCTGAAGATTCTGCAGAACCGCTTTGTGATCCATGATCCATGCTTCCGTACAGATTCCCCTCGGCATACCGGATGCCATCAGATTAGAACCGGTAGCACCGTCAAGCAATACCACATTCTGTGTCAGCTTCTGAAATTCTTCTTTTGTCATGGGAATTTCCTCCTGTTTAGTTGTTTCGTATGGTTATAAACATATTGTGTTACTGATTTATGCAGCTTACAATACGACTGCCATTTCCGGCAATCTGCATCTGGCTAACCATCGGACAAATGCTACCCAACATTATAGCACAACTATCAGAAGAAGTGAAAAAAATTAATAAATTTTTATCTCATAGGAGGCGTTAAAAATCTCATCCACATTCAATACATTGATATTTGCCTTTTCTGAAAGGTCACCTTTAAATCCGCAGTCATCACATCTTCCCATCCATGGCTCCAGGCATACGAAAGAGGAACCAGGTACGGACCAGATGCCGAAGTTTGGGAAGCGATGGCAGGTAAGCTCCAGATATGGAGTGCCATCCGGGAAAGCAATGCCGGCTTTTTCAATCTGATTATCGAAGATCAGCGCATCATGGTCAAACATGTGTGCATCGATTTTGCAGGTACCATCCGTAAGTTCAAGTGTCTGTGTCTGATCAGGAAGAGCAGTTCCGGAAGCTAGATCCAGAAGAAGATAAGTAAGAGATTCCTGTCCGTCAAAAGTCAGCAGGTAATCTTCTTTATTGTCAGCGCTGCCGTCAGCAGGAACATTGAATGCCGGATGTCCGCCAATTGTAAAGTACATTGGCTCATTGCTGTGATTGACGATTTCCCAGCATACGCTGACCTGATTTTTCTCCAGAACGTGCTTGATCTTTAATTCGAAATCATATGGATAATTTTCTCTTGTAGCATCAGAGGATTTTAATTTGTGTGTAATAGAATCCGCAGTCATATCTACGCAGGTAAATTCACTGTCTCTGGCAAAACCATGCTGTTTGGAAGGATATTCAGTGCCATTGATGCGATAGTGCTCCTCAAAGTGACGTCCTACATTGGGGAAAAGAACAGGAGCATGACGTTTCCAGTAAGCCGGATCTGCCTGCCAGATTACTTCCCTGTTATGTACTTTATCAAAAATGCTGCATAGTTCAGCACCGTGATCATCTACGGATACTTTCAGATAGTCGTTTTCAATTGTATGAATCATAAGTGTGTCCTCCTTGATATAAATATTGACAGGATGCCATGAAAGAAAACAGTTATTATTTATTTTTTATTTCATATTACTGAAAATGGAGTCAACAGTAACTATTTCGTTTTCAGTAAAAGGAAATATCTGCAATTGACATCATTGCTATAAGTATATCACAATGTATAAAGGAGTACAAATCACAGATCCTGGAAAATGAGTTACTGTTCACTCCGTTCTCAGTAACACGCTTCGCGATGCACAGAATTTATGC